>MDTG01064128.1_pt1 | contig 12805 bp, 12 predicted proteins | sample 811421 | NCBI WGS metagenome assembly MDTG01 (sample SAMN05326645, study PRJNA326480) | marine metagenome | isolation source: seawater | place: Pacific Ocean: South East | collected 2011 | reverse complement strand
CTAGATTGGAAAACAATAAAAATCATGAAGAAAAAGAAATCATAATTTCTGGTATAGAAACTCTGATAAACAAAGACATTAGACCTAAATTTTGGGGAATAAGAAAAAGTGGAGATCAGATATTTGATGAAACACTTATTGGTCTCATGAATTTAGAAAATGAATCTAATAACAAATGTATTCTTGAATATCCACATGGAGAAAAGGACATAAATACTCACTCTGACTTAAGTCTAGAAAATTTCGTTCTTAATGGAGACTTCTTTTTAGATGTACTAATTGCTTGGAGCACCAAACAGTTAACTGATGAGGATGCTATAAAAACAATGGCTAATAAAATCAATCAAGTTCAAGAAAATATTCAAAATAGTAATTTGACAAAAACTTTTTCAATTGAGTAATATGTCTGAAAATTTAGACAAATTAACAGTTTCTGAATTAAATGACTTAGCAGAAAAATTACATCTTGAAATTATGGATTTGTATGATCAAGAAGAATCTGAAGAAACTTATCAACTTATAGAAGATAAAACACGATATTTTAACGAAGTAAAATCATTAATTAGAGATCTTCATTCAGATGAAACATATCCTAGAGGCGGCTAATCAAGAATTGTCCAGAATTCTATCCAATTAGAAGCACCATTTTCCGTATCTAAAAGAGGCCTATATTTTGCTCCTGCATCAATTATTTCTTTTGGTATTTCATTACCTTGTCTACTAGGATCATCAAAAACATCAGAAGTCCACTCTAAATAAACTCTATTTGGTTCTCCTGGATTAGTCCCATTATTATAATAAACCCTACATTCACTTCTATGGCCTATAGCAGTGTACATATCTGCTTGTTCTTTTATCAACTTAGCAACATTGACTGCTTCATATGGTTTTGTTTTATAGGTCCTTCGAATTAGATACATTAAATTTACTCCTTACTTAATCAATTAGTAAACAGTATATTCAAATTCATTTATGGATATAATGTCTATAAATAATAATTTTTTTCTTTTACTAATAATCAGAGGTAATTTTTGGCTAATAGTGTATTTTTAGGCGTAAAAAAAGAAGATGACCCTTCAGAGAGTAGGGTTTCAATAGTCCCTAAGGACGTAAAATCTATTATTGATCTTGGCATTGAAGTAGAAGTAGAAAAAGGTGCTGGAGAAAGAGCTGGATATTCAGACAAAGAATATAAAGATTCAGGCGCAAAAATAGTCAATAATTTGTCTAGCAATATCAATATAGTTTCATCTATTAACGCTTTTTTTAAAAAAAAATCTAAATTTATAAAAAATAGCTTTGTTATAAGCCTTACAGATGTCAGAACTAATCCAGAAATTTCTGAAATATGTAAAAATAATGTCTTATCACTTTTTGCAATGGAATTTGTACCAAGAATAGCTAGGGCTCAAAAATTAGATGCATTGTCATCTCAAGCTTCAATCGCTGGTTACAGAGCTGGACTTTTAGCAGCAACCTCACTTAAGAAATATCTTCCACTAATGATGACCGCTGCAGGAACTATTCCTCCGTCTTCAATACTAGTTTTAGGAGCTGGTGTAGCTGGTCTGCAAGCAATTGCCACAACAAAAAGGTTGGGAGCTGAAGTTACTGGATATGACATAAGGTTAGCTGCAGGAGAACAAATAGAATCATTAGGAGCAAAATTTATTTCAGATGAAGTCCCTGCTGATTCAGAAACAGAAGGTGGATATGCAAAAGAACAGAGTAAAGATAATCAAAAGTCTCAATTAGAATTCCTTAAGGATTATATTCTAAAAGCAGATGCTGTAATTTCAACAGCTGCTATTCCTGGGAGAAAAGCTCCTATCTTAATCGAGGAATCAACAGTAAAAGAAATGAAACCAGGTAGCGTAATAATTGACATATCTGCCCCATCAGGAGGGAACTGTGAATCGACAGTTCTCGGTGAATCTATAGAAATAAATGGAACAACTGTTCATGGGCCTAAAAATTTATCTTCAGAAATGGCATATGATGCTTCAATAGTTTATTCAAAAAATATATTTGGTTTACTTGAAATTATTATAAGCGAAAAATCTATAAAAATTGATCTTGAAGACGAAATAGTAGATGCCATGCTGGTCTTCAATAATGGAGAAAAGAGAATAGAGGATTAAATGGAACTTATATCACTAATAATTATATTCATATTAGCTTTGTTTATTGGTTATGAGATAATAACGAAAGTTCCTCCTACTCTACACACACCTTTGATGTCTGGTTCAAATGCTATATCAGGAGTAGTTATTGTAGGAGCAATAATAATTGCTTCAAATACTCACAGCTACCTAGCAACAATTTTCTCTGTTGTCGGCATAGTTTTAGCGACTATTAATGTTGTTGGAGGTTTTTTAGTTACAGATAGAATGTTAGCAATGTTCAAAAAGAGTAAAAAGTAAGGGGAACTTTTTGTTAGAAATATCATCAAATATAGAAAATGTTCTTTACCTAATATCTGCATCGATGTTTATATTGGGTATTAAGAGATTAGCATCTCCAGCTACCGCAAGAAACGGTAATAGGCTTTCTTCTATTGCTATGTTAATAGCAATCATTGTTACAGTTTTGAAATATACAGAAACTAATCTTGAATGGATAATTCTGGGATTAATTATAGGATCCTCTATAGGTATTATATTGTCTAGATATGTACAAATGACAGCAATGCCTCAACTTGTTGCAGTCTTCAATGCTTTTGGTGGAGCAGCAAGTGCTATAGTAGCAATGTATGAGCTTGTATTTCAAAGTGGATTAACTCAGACAACTTTTGTTCTTGCTTCTGTCTGTTTTGCAACCATAGTAGGTTCCGTAACTTTTACAGGATCTTTTATTGCATTCGGAAAATTACAAGAAGTCTTAACTACTAAGCCCATTTTGATTCCACTTAGAAATATTATTAACATTCTTCTTATATTATTAGTCTTGGTACTAGCAATATTAATTTGTATACCAGATATGTACGATCCTAATTATTTATATGCTCTTGTTGCTATTTCTTTAATTCTTGGAGTTTTAATTGTTATACCTATTGGTGGTGCTGATATGCCAGTTGTAGTAGCATTATTAAACTCATATTCAGGGATTGCTGGAGCTGGAGCTGGATTTGTTTTAGGTAATCCTGTACTTATAATATCAGGATCTTTGGTAGGTGCTTCAGGATTAATTCTTACAAGAATTATGACCAAGGCTATGAATAGATCACTTCTAAATGTAATGTTAGGAGGATTTGGAGCAGAAGAGGGTTCTAGCTCATCAGGAGAAGAAGAAACGAGACCTGTGACATCATTATCTTCAGAAGATGCGGCAATGATTTTAGGATATGCAGAAAGTGTTATTTTTGTTCCTGGTTATGGACTGGCAGTTGCTCAAGCACAACATCAAATCAATGAATTATCAGGGCTTCTTAAAGAAAAAGGAGTTACAGTAAAATATGCTATTCATCCTGTTGCAGGAAGAATGCCTGGGCATATGAATGTACTATTAGCAGAGGCAAATGTACCTTATGACGAGCTAAAAGATCTTGATGAAATAAATAGTGAGTTCGATAGAACTGATGTTGCTGTTGTGGTTGGTGCTAATGATGTAACTAATCCAAATGCTCGTACAGATAAAAGTTCTCCCATTTATGGAATGCCTATATTAAATGTTGATAAAGCTAAATCGGTTATAGTTCTTAAGCGTTCGATGGCATCTGGATTTTCTGGGGTTCAAAATGAGTTATTCTTCTTGGATAAGACAAATATGCTTTTTGGTGATGCAAAAGATTCAATAGAAGGTATGATAAAAGAAGTTAGAGAACTAAATTAAGACTGAGTAGATTCTTCTGCTGATTCAGCTGTAGCTAGGGTACCCTGCCCATTATCACCAAGTAACTCCTGTTTGACCTTATGGTATCTATGTCCGTTTATTGCAGAGAGCCCTTTATGAGATCTTTTATTCCCTCTTCTAGCTCTTGTATGTTTCTTCTTAGGTAAAGCTGTCAAAACGTTTCTTTCTTATATTAACTAAAAGTCTATTATAGTTTATAAATTTCATTTTTGAGTATTTAAATTACTACTAAATTTGATATGTTTTAAGTTTTTTTGCAAGATTTCCAATATATAGAAAAGATATCGAAGATATAAAAAATATAATTGCACCAGTGTATAAAACTATTTCATAAGAGTTAGTTACATCATAAATGTATCCAGCAGAAACAGGAGTCACAACAAGAGCAGCATTATAAAAAGGACCCAATAAACCTCTAATAACTCCATAATTTTTTCGACCAAATAAATCTCCAACTAAAGACCAGTTTAATCCAGAACCTGCTTCTGAGCCTACCAACAATAATAATGATAATAATAAATAAATTGAATTATCTGAAATATTAACTAAAATCAATGACAATCCAGATGCTGAATAACATACGGCAAGCATTTTAGGTCTTCCTAATTTATCACTTAATCTACCCATAATTAATATTACAGGGACCCCAACTAAAGCTAAAAAGCCTACATACCAAGCAGCTGTAGAAGCTGAAATTCCTTTCCAAACTAGGATAGGAATCATATGAACAAAAATCGCCCCATGTATTGAGAGTCTAAGAGTAGTTGCAATAGTTAAGAACCAAAAAGCAGAAGTCTTTATTGCTTCTTTCCAACTGTATCCCGAATCATAATAATCATTATTAAGAGTAGTTACATCTAGATCATTTTCATCTACTTCTCCATCAGGTCTTAAACCCATAGATTCAGGAGATCTTCTATAAAAAAGCCCTAGAGGTGTAATAAATACTAATAAGAATATTCCTAAGTACAAAACTGCGTTTTGCCATCCCCATTCATATACGATGTAAGAAAAAGTTGGAACTAAAATAGCAGACCCTAGCCTAAACGCTGCAGAGTTTATGCTCATAACTAGTCCTCTTTTTTTTATGAACCAATTATTTAATGCAACAAATGCAGTTTGCATGAAGCTTGTAGTTGCTCCTATTGAAACTATAATTACATATATCAGTAAAAATTGAGTATAATTTTCAGCTCTTGAGAGCAAAATATATCCCGTACCAGCCATCGCTGTACCTATCAAGGCTAATGGCATAGGACCAAATTTATCCATAAGCCATCCTGTAATTGGTCCTAATAATCCATTTTCAGCTCTAGCTAAAGCAAATAACATTGAAGTTTGGGCAGATGTAATACCAAAAGTTTGAGAAATTGGTATGAATAGCACAGTAAATCCTTGCCAATGGATACTTCCGCCTAACCCATTTTGAAGTGCAGCACTTAATACAATCCACCAACCAAAAAAAATATTTTTAGGTTTTTTCATTATCCAAATGGAAGATTTTTATCTAATTTTCCATCTAAAGATTGTACTTCCATGAGAATAGTAGCACCCATATCAAAATATCTATTTCTTAGAGTTCTATCATATGATCTAATACAAAGTTGCTTTCCGTTTTCAGTAGCCAATTTTACAGCATGTTCTATCGCAGTATCGTCTGTTTGAGCAAAAGGATGTTCAGGATGAGCTGCTCTATCAATACTCAAATCTGCTGGTCCCCATGAGAAGCAATCTACTCCTTCAAGAGAAAAATTAGGAATATTATTTATTGCGTTTAGAGTTTCAATCTGAATCATCAAAACTCCTGTTTTATTCCACCAAGCAGGATATGAATGTTGATTTACTTCTTTTAATCCTTCAGGTGGTCTACCTGGACCTCCCCAACTTCTTATTCCTTCTGGTCTGTAATAAAAATAATCTCTAGCTTCCCTAACTAAATCCAATTCTTCTGATTGAGGGACTTCGATTATAGTTGGACCATGATCCAAAAGATTACCTATCATATATGCATTTCTTCTATGGTCCATTCTGTAGTGAATAGGTTTATCTAACTCTTGAGCAGCTTCACAAATTCTTAATAGATAATCTTCATTAGTAGGAGAATGTTGACCGTCAACTGAAATAAAATCGTAGTCATAATATTCTAAAAGTTTTTCTATATCCTCTTTTCCAGCGCCATACATTATTGCGCCACCGATTACTTGTTCACCGCTTGTTATCATTTTTTTTAGATCTTTCATTTCTACTCCTAAATTGTAATTACTTTTTTTAATTCATTTTCATCGTATTCTAAGCCTAATCCTGGTCTATCAGATAATGTAATAGAACCATTTTCAGGAATTATTGGTTCTTTAAATAATTTTGCTACATTTTCAACAGGGCCAGTAAATTCTTCTGAAAACTCATGTGGCCTTACTGCGTTAGTAACTGTCACATATGCATGAAGACTTCCGATCAAATTAATTCCTGCCTGAGGGCAATGAGGCATTATTATTTTATTTTTATTCATAGCAATTTCGTATACCTTTAATAGGCCAGTTATTCCTCCAACATTTAATATATCTGGTTGTAGAATATCTGGATTCCCTATATCGACTAAATCTCTAAATCTATGTGGAGTTGGTTCTTGTTCACCCGTAGATACTGAACATTCTAAAGCATCAACAACTTGTCTAAGTCCAGGATAATCATATTCTGGTAAAGGTTCCTCAAAATGAGCTATACCCAAGTCTTGAAATTTTTTACCTTGTTCAATCGCTGTTGGAACAGAATAACCACAATTGGCATCAAAGCTAAGATCACAATCTTCAGGCAAAAATTCTCTTACTTTCTTGAATAAACTAAAATCTTTTTTAGGATCTTGATCTTGTCTAAATGATCTCCAATCCATTCTTATCTTAAATGCTTTATATCCTTTATCAAATCCAAGTTTTACATCATCAAGCATTTGATCTGGAGTTTTTCTCCATCCGCTACCTCTACTCCAATAAAGCTGAACTTTGGTTCTTGCAGCACCTCCTAAAAGTTGATATACAGGAAGTCCAGCGGCTTTACCAGAAAGATCCCATAGAGCCACATCAATTGCTCCAACAACCTGAGGGTTGATTTTTGTTGCTAAACCAGCACCCGTTCCATGAGAAAGCATTTCCCATATCATTTTAGGATTTCTTGGATCAAGACCAACTAGCAAAGGTTTGATCATTTCATCTAAATAAGCCTTAAATAAATAATAATTTCTTGGGCCTTCAGCTATTCCAAAAATGCCTTCATCCGTTTCTATTTTCACAATTGTTCTAGAAGGTTTCCCTACAAACTGCTGAGCATCCTTAGTCTCAGCTCCTTGAGTCAAATTGATTACAATATCTGTTATTTTCATAAGTCCTCCAAAAGTAGATTTATTAATTTCTACAGCCTTAATAGTAATTAATCAATTATTATGATGGAATATTGCTTGATTTATACTGAAATTTTATGGACTATAAAATAGATCAATGTAAACTAAAAAACAATTTATATAAATTAATAAAAAATTACGGTGAAAAGTATGAAAATGACAGGTAAGGCAGCTCTTATGGAATGCCTAAAAGCAGAAGGTATTACTAATGTTTATGGTAACCCAGGCACTAGTGAAGGCCCAATTATGGAAGAAATAGTTAGGCACAAAGAATTAAGATATTTGCTGACTTTACAAGAAGGTGTAGCTACGGGAATGGCAGATGGTGATGCAAGAGTAAATAATAAAGCATCTTTCTTAAGTCTTCATATAGACTCTGGTCTTCTAAATGGATTTAGTCTCATGAATGACGCCTACGTTACAGGGACACCTATGGTTGTTACTTCTGCAACTTATGATAAAAGAAATCTAAGAAACAGAGACTTATTAGAAATGGCAAGGCCATTTACAAAATGGACTGCAGAAGCAGTATTACCTGATCAAGTTCCTGCACTTATGCGAAAAGCATTCATTGAAGCAAATACCCATCCAAAAGGTCCTGTTTTTGTAGGATTTACTTCAAACGCATTAGATGGAGTTGCTGATATGGATATCTATCCTTCCACTCTACCTACTTACGGAGGATTAGATAATGAAACTATAAAAAATATTTCAAATGAAATAGAAAAATCTTCTTATCCAGTGCTGATAGTAGGAGACAGAATCGCAGAAGATTATGCTCTAAAAGAAGCTGTAGATATTGCAGAAAAAGCTGGAATGATGGTATTCATTGAAGGATCAAATATTCCTTTCCCTACAGATCATGAACAAATGGTAGGTTTTCATACAATTAGAAATGATAATCAAAGATCATTAATAAATAATTCTGACTTGGTTATTTCTGCAGGAGCTGAGTTGTTTTCTGATTGGTTTTACGAGGGAGACGTATTGATTTCTGATAAAACAGAAATAATATTTTTAGACTCAAAGCCTAATAGTCTAGGTAATAGACAACCTTCAAAAATAACTGGCATAGGAAACTTAAAAGTAATATTGAACCAAATAATTGAAACTACAGATTTTTCAAAAATCAGTAATGTAGCAGATAGAAAAAATAGAATCTCAGCAATAAAAAAGGAAAATGACGAAATTGCAAGTAAAGCTGCAGACTCTAATTGGAACAATGAATTGATGTCTCCTGAAAGAGCAATGTTCGAATTATCAAAAGCAGTTCCAAAAGATTCAATAATAGTAAATGATGCAATTAGTCATAAGTCTTCTGTAATGCAATATATAAAATTTGAAAACTCAGAGCAAATGTTTTCTGGCAGAGGTGGAGCAATCGGTTATGGAGTGGGAGCAACTTTAGGAGCTCAATGTGCAGCACCAGATAAAAATGTGATCGGCATTATTGGTGATGGATCTGCTATGATGACTGTTCAAGGTTATTGGACAGCAGCTAATGATAATATCCCATGCGTATTTATTATCTTGAATAATCAATCTTACAGAATCCTAAAGGTAAATATCGACTACTACCGAAAAAAAATAAGAGAAGAAGAGGAAACTTCTGGAGATTACCCTTATATGGACTTCCCGATGGTTTTAAATCATACTGAAATTGCAAAATCAATGGGTGTTGACGCTGTAAGAATTACAGATCCAAATGATATTGAAAATGAAGTTTCAAAAGCTATTAATTCAAAAAAACCAAGACTAATTGAATTAATGATTGATGGAAACTTGTGATGATGATAAAAATAAGAATAGAAAATAAAATCTAATAATTGGAGTAATGATAATGAATGGATTTGAGTTAATAGCAAAAACACTAAAAGCTGAAGGAGTAGAATGGATAGCTTGTTATCCAAGCAACCCTCTAATAGAAGCTGCAGCCAAAGAAGACATTCGGATTGTTGCATTTAGGCATGAAAGAGGAGCCTTGATGGCAGCAGATGGGTATTCCAGAACAAATGACAGGAAAAAATTTGGAGTCTTTGTAATGCAAGACGCAGCAGGAGCAGAAAACTCTATGGGAGCATTAAGCCAAGCATATGCTGATAATATTCCAGTACTTGTAATGCCTGCAGGATATCCTATAAGTAGCATTCAAACAAAACCAAATTTCTGGGCTAGTAAAATGTACGAGCCTATGTCAAAATATGCTGAATCTATACTAAGAGTTGAAGATATTCCTAATATTATGAGAAGAGCTTTTCATCACCTAAGAAATGGAAAGCCCGGTCCAGTTGTTGTAGAAATGACTAAAGATATATGTGGCAATGAAGTACCAGAAGGAATAATCAATTCATATCATTCTCCAAAAAGATACACATATAGACCTTCAGTAGAAGCTATACAAGATGCTGCAAACCTAATTCATGATTCCAAAAACTTAATGATTTGGGCTGGCCAAGGAGTATTAATGGCTGAGGCTACTGAAGAATTAAAGGAACTAGCTGAACTACTTTCAGTTCCTGTATACACAAGTATGCCTGGAAAATCTGCATTCGATGAAAGACATGATCTATCATTAGGTGCTGGTTCTCAAACAACTACATTAGCTGCAAAGGAATTTTTACAAAGTTCGGACACTATTCTTGCGTTAGGAACTAGCTTGACAGCTACTCCTTACGCTCAAGACATACCACCCGGAAAGAGAATCATTCAAAATGTAGACAATCCAGATGATATTAACAAAGATCAATCTGTTGAAATCCCATTAATTGGAGATACAAAAGAAACAATAAATTTACTAATAGAAGATTTAAGAGAACTTTATGGTACTTCAAGAATGGATGATTCAAACATTAGAAATGAAATTGCAAAATATAAAAAAGAGTTTGAAGAGGAATTTGAACCTTTTCTAAATAGCGATGAAGAGCCCCTAAGTCCTTATAGAGTTGTTCAAGAAATAAATAACGTATTAGATCTTGAAAATAGTATTATTACTCATGATGCTGGTGCTCCGAGAGAACAAATGGTCGCTTTTATAAAGGCAACAACACCACGTAGCTATATTGGATGGGGTAAAACAACTCATCTTGGATTTGGGCTTCCACTAATTATTGGAGCTAAAATGGCTCATCCTGATAAATTTTGTATGAATGTAATGGGTGATGGTGCTTTTGGTATGTCCGGTATGGATTTTGAAACAGCTACTAGACAAAAAATTGGAATAACAACACTTATTTTTAATAACGGTGTGATGGCAACATATCCAGTGGGTGGACCTTCAGACTTCCCTACTGCTAGAGAAAAATCTGGGGTTGGAACTATGACTGGAAACTATGCAGACTTTGCTAGATCATTTGGTGCACATGGAATTGAAGTAAACAAATTATCAGAATTAGCTCCAGCACTAGAGACAGCAAAAGGTTTAAATATTTCAGGTAAAACAGTTTTAATTGACGTAAAAACTACACCTGTTTCTAAACGAGGCTACAAAGCTTAGAAAAAAATAAATATGAATCCTTTTTCAGCCTTAGTAATTAAGGACTTTAGAACTTATTGGTTTGGTTCATTATTTGCTATGTTTGGTCATAGATTGATAATAGTAGCAGTTTCTCTATTAATATATAGGCTTACAGGATCTGCTCTAAGTTTAGGTATTGTTGCTGCAGCAACTGCGATTCCTATTATGTTTTTTAACTTTTTAGGTGGTGTGATTTCTGATAAATATAATGTTAGAAGAATTCTAACTTTATTATCTTTATCAATAGCAATAATACTCCTAATCTTAAGTTATCTTGATTATTCGGATAAGGTTGAACCTTTTCACATATATATATGCTCAATTTTATTAGGGATTTTATTAGGTATTGATTTTCCTGCAAGAAACTCTTATTTCCCAAAAATAATTCCTGAAAAATATCTTAGATCGGGAGTGTCTCTAAATGGTGCAACTATGGCTGGTTCAAGTGTAGTTGTTCCAACGATTGGTGGATTTCTAATTTCTTATTACGGATCTTTTATTGGAATTTTTCTATCTGCTGTTGGATATTTAGTAATGTGTTGTTGTACATTCTTTCTTCCCGATGCTAAAAGTAATCAAGAAAATTCAAATAACATAAAATTCTTTTTTGAAGGATTTAGCTTTATATTAAAGAATGAAATTTTCTTTATAATGATACTTCTTACATATCTTACTAATTTCTTTATTTTTGGATATATACAAGCCCTCCCAGCATTTATAGATCTATTTGACGGAACTCCAAGAGAATTAGGTCTTATGTTTTCTTCTGCAGGATTAGGAGCATTATCAGGATTATTAACAGCTGGAAAGGTTAATATAAAAACAAACCTTGGGAAAAAAATATTATTTTCTGCTTCATTTTTTAGTTTTTTCATAATTTTAGTTTCTTTAGTTGGAGTAGGATTTATTCCAGAAAAAGTTCCAGGAACAGAAATATTATTAATTTTTCCATTAGCAATTATTGGACATTTTGCCAACGGATTTTATATGCTTTCTACTTATGCTGTTATTCAAAGCCTAGTTCCAGAGCATATAAGAGGAAGAGTTATGGGAATATTAGCTATTCATATAAGCTTAGGTGTATTAGGTGGTTTATGGGTAGGAGGAGTAGGAGAATTTATAAATATAAGAGTTGGTGTAGGCCTGGGACCTATAATTTGTATAGCATTTATTATTTATGTCTTAATATTTAAGAAATCTGTCAGAAATCTTCAGAATATAGATTAAGATTCTCATTATAATTCTCAGCGAATTTACAGAAAGAACAATTTGGACTCGAGTTTGGAGTGGTTTCAGATTCTAAGCACTGAATAACAGAAGATAATAATTTTTCGAACTGATCCATCTTAGGAGTTACATTTACAAACTTTTGCTGAGTTGTGAAATTAGACGTTCCATCTTCTGACTTATTAAAACCATCAATAATTTGATAAATCAAACCTATTTGAGAAACTTTTCCTAATCCCATACGTTCAAAACAATATTTATAAGCTGCTAGCTGAGTATGATACATCCAGCTTTTATCAGAATCCCCAGAAGTATTTTTACAATCAAAAATACCGAATGTTCCATCATCAAATTCAATAAGTAAATCAATTTTTCCTGAAATTGTATATTTCCTAGATAACTGCTCATCAGTTTCAATAACTGTTTTTAGAGATTTTTGAGATGAGACTATTAATCCTGGAGATAAACTTGGTTCAACCTCTGTTGTTTTTTTTTCGATAAACCAATCTTCTGACAAAGTTGCCATTTTTCCAACAAGAGGCATTGTCATAGGTCTTCGGTTTTTATAAACATAATGATTGTAAAAGCATCTTTTACATGAATGCCATAAGAATGTTAAGTTAGACGGGCTTAGTGTAATATTACTATTCATAATAAATAATGCTAATTATTATTTAAAAGTATGCAATCATAAGCTTGGCATTAATTGGTAAAATGTTAAAATTAGAAATGCTGATTCTTAATTTGCCCCGTTAGCTCAGTTGGTAGAGCAGATCCCTTTTAAGGATAAGGTCATAGGTTCGAGTCCTATACGGGGT
>MDTG01268114.1_pt1 | contig 12806 bp, 10 predicted proteins | sample 811421 | NCBI WGS metagenome assembly MDTG01 (sample SAMN05326645, study PRJNA326480) | marine metagenome | isolation source: seawater | place: Pacific Ocean: South East | collected 2011 | reverse complement strand
CCCATCATGTAAAAGAAATAATTCTTTATCCTCATATTTTTTTCTAATCTTTCCATATAAATCTGTACTGGACCATAAATCTAATATTTCTGGCTCTTTTCTTGGTAATCCAGCCTTCATTGAAAATTCAGTATCTGGCAGATTTAATGTATCTCTATAATTAGCTGTCATGAGCGTTATTTAAAATATTTTTAGCTATCGATATATCCTCTTGAATTTGTAATTTTAACATGTCTAAATTATCAAATTTCTTTTCATCTCTAATTTTTTTTATAAACTTCACAGTTAATATTTCAGAATAAATATCTTTATTGAAATCAAATAAATGTATTTCAAGAACTGGGCTAATTCCCCCTATTGTTGGTCTGACACCCATATTAGCAATTCCTTGTATTTCTCTATCATTCAATAAACATTCAACTGCATATACACCATTTATAGGGAGCTTTTGTTTAGGTAACCAAATGTTTGCAGTTGGAACATCAATTGTTCTTCCAAGATGCTGTCCATGAACAACTTTTCCAGAAAATGTATATGGTCTTCCTAAAAGACTTTCAGCTAGTCCAAAATTATTTTCTGATAGCGCATTCCTTATTCTTGTGCTGCTAATTCGCTCATTATCAAATAGAATAGTTTCAGTATTTTCAATAAGAATATTATTTTTGAATCCCCAATCGCGTAAAAGGTCTATATCACCTTCTCTATTCTGACCAAATCTAAAATCATCTCCTACTGTAAAACTTACTAAATTAATTGATTCTAATATTTCAGAAATGAAATTTTCAGGTGTCATTGTTCTTAAAGAATTATTAAATTTTAAAAAAAAGGCAAAATCTATTCCATATTTTCTTAGAAGCTTTACTTTTTCTCGCCATGGACAAATCCTTGGAGGCATCTCTGAATTTTCATCTCTAATCTTTGCAAAATATTCAGCTGCATGTGGTTCTGTAAAAAATACAATAGTTTTTGCATTATATTTTTTAGAATTTTTCTTTATTTTCTCCAAAATTGCTTGATGGCCTAAATGTAAACCATCAAAATTCCCGATGGTTCCGCAGAGTTTATTCTTTGGATATCGTGATCTAAACAACTCTAAATTATTCTGCCCTCTTATAAGATACATTTTAATTAAATAAAGTCCTCAATGGCTTTCCATTTATAAACCGAGCTATTAAAAAATAAATAAATATTGAAACTAATATTTCTATAGATAAATAAATAAGTCTTTCAATCTGATTAAATTCAATAAAGTTTGTTTTGGTTGTATAAAAATTTAAAAAAACTATTAAAAATATGCTTGATAATAAAATCATAAAATTAAATTTATTAAATAAGCCTTTAATCTGAATAAGGCCTTCTTTATATAGAATAAATTCAAGAATTAAGACACTTATCAATGCTGCTATAGAACTACCGATAGCTAAGCCAACATGCCCATAACCCAAAACAAATGCTAATAGGTAATTTAAGGATGCGTTAAGAAGAAGTGATAAAAGTGCAACATACATAGGGGTCTTGGTATCTTTTCTAGCAAAAAAAGCAGGAGTCAAAACTTTCATTAGCATGAAAAACGGTAAGCCTATGGAAAAAGCCATTAAGCTATATGATGATTTTATAACATCGAGCTCTGTAAATTCACCTCTATAAAAAATAGTACTTATTAAATCTTCCGCACAAAAAAATAATCCTATTAATGATGGTATGCCTATAAACAAAACAAATCTTTGTCCTTTTTTTATATTCAAAATAAAATTATCTTTTTCATTTGCTGAGTTTAAATTTGATAATACCGGAAGTAACACCGTACCTATTGCAATAGCAAAAATACCCATAGGAAATTGAATTAATCTGTCTGAGACATATAGCCATGTCGGACTCCCTGTTTCAAGCAATGAGGCAAAAATAGTATCAATTAATAAATTTATTTGAATAATCCCGCCTGCTAAAACTGCTGGGAGTATTAATTTAAAAAATTTCTTAACTCCTGGATTTTTTAAATCTAATTTAGGTATTGGTAATCTATTAATATTAACTAGGGGAGAAATCTGTATCAAAAGTTGGAGTATGCCAGCTACGATTACACCCCAAGCTAAAACATATATTGGCATATCATACTTAGGCGCTATGAAAACTGCTGCAATTATCAAAGATAAATTAAAAACTACAGGTGTAAAAGCTGGTACAGAAAATTTCTGATGCGTATTTTGAATTCCTCCTGCAAATGCTACTAATGATATTAGAGCTAAGTATGGAAACATTATCCTTAATACATCTATAGAAACGCTTTGTTTAAATGGATCAAGATAAAAACCTGGAGCAAATAGTAAAATAAATAATGGTGCAAAAATTAGAACTAAAATTGTAAATATAAATAAGAAGCTTAATAAAGTTCCTGCTATAGCATTTAGGAAATCATTTGTCTTATCTGAATCATTTGTTTTTTCATAATCAGTATAAATTGGAATAAATGCTTGGTTGAATGCCCCTTCTGCAAAAAACCTCCTAAATAAATTAGGAATTTTTAAAGTAATAACAAATATGTCATGAAATACTGATGCACCCATTAGGTTTGTAGTAGAGATATCTCTTATTAGACCAAAAACTCTAGATAGCCCTGTTCCAGATATAACTCTTCTTAAATTAGCAAAAAAATTAAAAGAATTTTTCAAGTTTTTTGTTTTTATGTTATTCAAAATTTAAAGATGCTGAATTTATACAATATCTAAGGCCAGTTGGCTTAGGCCCATCATTAAAAACATGTCCGAGATGTGCGTCACATTTAGAACATCTTACTTCTGTTCTATTCATACCAAATGAGTTATCTTTAGATTCATTTATTGATTCATTATTTATAGGAATAAAAAAACTAGGCCAGCCACAACCTGCATCAAATTTTGTTTTTGATTCAAATAACTTTTCACCACAACAAATACATTTATAGACTCCCTCTTTATCAAAGTCCCAATACTTACCTGTGAATGGTCTTTCTGTCCCAGATTGCCTTGTTACTCTGTAACTTTCTTCATTTAATAACTTCTTCCACTCGTTATCATTTTTTGCAAGTTTTGACATAAGTTAATTGTAAATAAAAAGAAGTTACATGAGTAGTTATAATAGAAGTATTAATGTGATTTATCAGGTTTAAGTAAGCTCTTAATCCAATTAATAAAAGAATTTTTACCCAATGTATATTTATCCAGCATATCAAAATCATATGCTAATTTCTTCGGATCCTTAAAAAAATCTTTTCTAGTATTAAATTCTTTTTTATCAAGTTGTTTAACCAATTTTGCTGGATTTCCTGCAAATATACAATTATCAGGAACATCCTTAGTTACAACTGCTCCAGCACCGATAATACTATTTTTTCCAATAGTTACGCCCTTGCAAACTATAGCACTATCTCCAATCCAAACATTATCTTTTAATATTATTGGTTTAGTTATGCCAACTGGTTGAGCTCTATCATATATACCATGCCAATCTGCATCAGAGATATATGCACCATGAGCAATCATGCATGCATCGCCAATTTGAATTTTTTCTGCAGCCATAATCCTGACTCCAGGTGTAATTAGAGAATATTTGCCAATTATAATTTGTCCCTCATGATCACCAATATTCCATGAAGTGAATTCTATATTTGCATCAGGCGCTCCAATTAAAGTTGGATAATCATCTATCGATACATTTTTTCCAAAAACCTTTATATACCTTGGTTTAAAATAAGCACCTCCTTTACCTAAAAATTTAAATTGTGGTTTTAAAAAATGATGGACATAAGCATTTATTAATTTTGTAGCGAATTTCTTAAGCCAATATGGTCGATTATCTTTTCTAATAATATTCTCCTATTTTTAATTTCTACTATGATAAAGTAGCACAAAAATTGTAAATAAAAATTGATTAATAAATACATTATAGAGTTTAAACAGCTAATAAAAATAGGAGTTCCCATTTTTGGCTCTCAAATGTCATATATGCTTATGGGAGCAACTGACGTTATTGTTGCTGGTAGAGCTAGCGCAAATGACCTAGCAGGCCTAGCTTTAGGAACTGCTTTTGGAAATGCTATTTGGTTTTTTGTTTCAGGTGTAATTTTTTCAGTCACACCAATAATTGCCCAACTATATGGAGCTAAAAAATTTATAGAGATAGGTAAAAAATTAAGAGAGATACTTTGGATTGCACTTTTTTTATCTATTTTTATAGTCTTGATATTTATGAATCTAGATTTAATATTAAATCAGCTCCCAACCAAATCAGCTATTACAAAAATATCAGGAGATTATCTAAAAGCGGTCTCAATAGGTACTGCATTCTTCACTATTTATACATGCTTAAGATGTTATAGCGAAGGTATGGCTTTAACTAAACCAATATTTGTAATTGCCTTCAGCGGTATGTTATTGAATATCCCATTAGATATAATTTTTGTATATGGATTATTTGGAGCTCCAGAGCTAGGTGGTGTTGGTTGTGGTATAGCAACATCCATAATTGGCTTCTTAATGATGGTCGTTTTAATTATTTATATTTATCTTTCTAAAAATTATAAAAAAACTAAGCCATTTTCAGAATTCACACCATTCTCAATAGAGACTACTAAAGAGGTATTTAAACTTGGTTTGCCAATCGGGATTGGAATATTTTTTGAACTAAGTATGTTTTCTGGGGCTGCAATAATTTTAAGTGTTTTTGGAGAAATAGTTGTGGCTGGCCATACGGTTGCAATTAATATTGCAAGTTTATTTTTTATGGTACCACTATCAATTGGGCTAGCTGCAGCTACAAGAGTTGGTAATCTTATAGGTGAAAAAAATCCTATCCAAGCTCAATTTGCATCATTCTCAGCAATATATCTTTGTGCATTTACAGCATTTATAAACAGCATAATAATATTGATATTTGGTTCATTTATTGTCAGTTTATATACGAATGAAATTCCAGTTAAAGAACTTGCTGCAACACTCATAATATTTGCAGCAATATTTCAATTACCTGATGGCGTTCAGATGGGTGCATTAGGAAGTTTAAGAGGATATAAAGACACTTTTGCGCCCATGATTTTATTATTTATTTCTTTCTGGCTTTTTGCTATGCCGATAGGATATTTTTTAACAAATTATGGTTTTAATAATCCCTTAGAAGCAAAAGGAATGTGGTATGGGATGATTATTGGTTTAAGTATATTCGCAGTATTAGCTATAAGCAGATTAAGATGGATTATTAAAAAAAATCTTTCGATTAATTATTCTTGAGAACTTCTTCGACCTTGGTTCCAATCTCAACTAAATTATCTGCAACATGAACACCACATTCTTTTAATTTAAGAATTTTATCTTTTGCAGTACCTTTTCCTCCTGCAATTATTGCCCCAGCATGACCCATTCTTTTTCCAGCAGGTGCGGTTTGTCCAGCAATATATGAAATTACTGGTTTTGTGATATTATTTCTAATGTATTCAGCAGCAGCCTCTTCAGCCGTTCCTCCAATTTCTCCAACCATTACTATCGCTTCAGTTTGTTGATCTTCTTCGAATAACTTAAGCATATCTATAAAAGATGAACCTGGTATAGGATCACCTCCAATACCAACACAACTACTTTGTCCAAAACCCAAATCTGTAGTTTGTTTTACAGCTTCATATGTAAGAGTCCCAGATCTTGAAATTATTCCAATTGATCCAGGCAAATGAATGTTACCAGGCATAATACCAAGCTTAGCTTCTCCTGGTGTAATGACACCAGGGCAGTTGGGTCCAATTAATCTAATTCCTTTATTATCTACATATTTTTTTATATCAAGCATATCAAGTGTTGGAACACCCTCAGTAATACAAACTATTAATCTAATGCCTGCTTCAGCAGATTCCATTATTGAATCTTTACAAAACTTTGCTGGTACAAAGATTATAGAAGCATTTGGCTCTTCAGCCTCAACCGCTTCCTTAACAGAATTAAATACAGGTTTACCTAAATGTTCTTGGCCACCTTTTCCTGGAGTAACGCCACCAACAATATTAGTACCATATTCTATGGATTGTTCTGAATGAAGCGTTCCTTGAGATCCGGTGAAGCCTTGAACAATTAATCTGGTTTCTTTATTTACCAATATACTCATTTTGCTAGCTCAACTGATCTTTTAGCAGCATCAGATAGATTATTTATGCTTTCTATTTTTATATTAGCTTTAGATAAAATTTTTGCTCCAATGTCAGCATTATTTCCTTCTAATCTAACAACGACAGGAATTTTTATATCAACTTCCTTAATTGCAGCTATTATGCCTTCTGCAATCAAATCACATCTAACAATTCCACCAAATATATTAACTAAAACAACTTTAACATCAGGATCCTTTAAGATAATTTTGAATGCCTTTGATACTCTTTCTTGAGTCGCAGTTCCACCAACATCAAGAAAATTTGCAGGATTTCCACCAAAAAACTTTATAGTGTCCATAGTACCCATTGCCAGACCAGCTCCATTAACCATGCAGCCAATATTCCCATCCAAAGAGACATAACTTAAATCATTTTTAGCTGCCTCAGCTTCTTGGGGATCTTCTTGAGTTTCATCATACATTTCAAATAATTCTGGCTGCCTAAATAATGCGTTTGAATCAATATTTATTTTTGCATCTAAGCAAAGCAAATCACCAGCAGAATTAATTACTAGTGGATTGATTTCTAATAAACTTAAATCTTTCTCAATAAATAATCTTAAAAGATTATCTATCATGCTTGTAAATTGAACAGTTTGGTCTTCATTAAGCTTTAAAACCTTAGCAATATTCTTTGCATATTTAGGCAAAGAACTATCTTTATACTCTACCGACTGATAAATAATTTTTTCAGGTGAATTTTTAGCAACTTCTTCTATATTTACTCCTCCTTCACTTGAACCAATAAAAACAATACTTTGTGAGTCCCTGTCTATAACCGCACTTAAATACAATTCTTTAGCAATATCTGTACACTCTTCAATTAAAATTGAGTTAACAATCTGACCTAATTTGTCTGTTTGATAAGTAACTAATCTAGCTCCTAACCATTTTTTTGAAAATTCAACTGCCATCTCAGGTGAATCTATTAATTCTACTCCTCCAGCCTTACCTCTCCCACCAGCATGAACTTGAGCTTTAACAACCCATTTTGATCCACCAATCTCATTGCATGCATCGATTGCATCTTCAGGGTGTAAAATAACCTTACCTTTAGAGACAGGTAAGTTATATTCTGCAAACAACGCCTTGCCTTGATATTCATGAAGGTTCATTTTCTTTTATTTCCTATATGAATTGCCTGATTATTAGATGCTAAAGCGGCTTCATGAAAGGCCTCTGACACAGTAGGATGACTAAACATTGTCAAACCTATATCTTCTGAACTTGCATCAAATTCCATAGAAATTAAAGCTTGTTGAACTATTTCAGCTGCCGATGGGCCAAAGACATGAACCCCAAGAATTGTATCCGTTTTTTTGTCTGACAAAATCTTTACCATGCCATCAGATTGATCAATTGCAAGCGCTCTTCCATTTGCAGCAAAAGGAAACTTTCCAATCTTATAATCAATTTTTTTTTCTTTTAATTCATTCTCATTTAAGCCAACCCAGGCAATTTCAGGATGAGTATATATAACTGAAGGTACTAAATCGTAGTTTACTTCAGTATGCTTTCCAGCAATCCTTTCAGCAACCATCATTCCTTCTTCACTGCCTTTATGAGCAAGCATTGGACCCCTTACAACATCTCCAATTGCCCATATATTTGAAATGGAAGTCTGACAATAATTATTTACTTCAATCAAACCATTTTCTAATTTAATATCTAATTCTTTTGAAATAATATCATCGGAATTGGCCTTTCTTCCGACTGCAACAATCAGCTTATCAAAAGTCATTTCAGTTTCATTTCCTTTTTGTTCATATAAAATTTGTATAGAATCTTTAAGTTCTTTAGAGCTGATTAATTTAGAGCCCAAATGAATATCTAGACCTTGTTTTTTAAACTCTTTAAAAGATTCTTTTGAAAGATCAGAGTCTACCATAGGTAGAAAATCATCCAATGCTTCAATGACTGTTACTTTAGATCCTAACCTTGACCACACACTTCCTAATTCTAAACCAATAATACCTGCTCCAATGACACCTAAAGATTTAGGAACCTTGTTAAAGGATAGAGCCCCTGTGCTATCTACAATATTATTACTGAAATTTGCAGCTGGAATTTCAATTGGTTTAGACCCTGTAGCGATAATTATATTTTTTGTTTCTATATTCTCAACAGATCCATCTGACATAGTAACTTCTATTGTATTTTCTGATATAACCTTTCCTCTGCCGCATAAAGATTCAACTTTATTAGTTGAAAATAAACCCGATATTCCGACAGTTAATTTCTTAACTATTTCATTTTTTCTCTGCATCATTTTTTTTAGATCTAATTTAAGATCTCCAACTTTGATGCCATGTTTATCTAAATTTTTATTTGCTTCATAGTACCTTTGTGATGAATCTAAAAGAGCTTTTGATGGTATACATCCAATATTAAGACATGTACCACCTAAATTAATATTTCCTTTTTCATCATATGACTCTTCAATACATAAGGTTTTTAGTCCCAGTTGAGATGACCTAATTGCAGCTACATATCCAGCTGGACCGCTTCCTATAACAACTACATCAAACATGTTTTTCCTTCAATATTATAAATTTAGTAATAGTCTCTCTGGGGATTCAAGCTGTTCTTTAATTGACACTAAGAAAGTTACAGCTTCTTTACCATCTAATAATCTATGATCATAGCTCATTGCTAAATACATCATAGGTCTAATTTCAATATCTCCGTTTATTGCAACTGGCCTTTCTTGAATAGCATGCATTCCTAAAATTGCTGTTTGAGGTGCATTAAGGATAGGTGTAGAAAGCAAAGATCCAAAAACACCTCCATTTGAAATTGTAAAAGTTCCACCCTGCATTTCTTCAATTGATAATTTTCCATTTTTTGCTTTTTCAGAATAATTTAAAATAGATTTCTCAATTTCTGGTAACGATTTAGTATCTGCATCTTTGATAATAGGTACTACTAAACCTCTATCTGTAGAAACTGCAACCCCAATATCCTGGAATCCATGATAGACAATATCGTCTCCATCAATTGACGCATTAACAACTGGAAATTTCTTTAACGCTTGAACTACAGCTATTACAAAAAACCCCATAAATCCTAGTTTAACTCCATGCTCATTCTCAAATTCTTTACCATATTTTGATCTAAGCTCTTTAATAGGCAACATATCTACCTCATTAAATGTAGTTAACATTGCTGTTTCTTGTTTTACAGAAACTAATCTTTTTGCAATTGTAGATCTTAGACGAGACATAGGTACCCTTTTTTCAGGTCTATCAGCACCTGAAAGTAAATCATCCGAAGAAACAGAAGAAGTTTTTTTTGGTTCTAAGTGGTTGATAATATCTGCTTTTGTAATTCTATCTCCTTTTCCTGAAGAAGATATTTGATCAGGATCTAGATCTTTTTCAGAAATCATCTTTTTAGCAGCTGGTCCTGTTTTTTTAGATACTACTTTATTTTCAGTAATTTTTTCTTTTTTATTTTTTTCCTTTTTATTAAGAGATTTATCTTCAGCACTAGGTATATTTGATTCTGCTTTATTACTTGATTCTTTATATTCTCCTATTACTTCAGAACTAGTTACCGTATCTCCTTCTATTTTAATGATTTTAGTAATAACACCATCCGATTGGGCTAAAACTTCTAAAACAACTTTATCAGTTTCTATTTCTGCAATAACCTCATCCTGATTAACACTTTCGCCCTCTTTTTTTAACCAGTTAGCAATTGTCCCATCAGCCACAGATTCTGGAAACGTTGGAGATTTAATTTCTATATTCATTAACTAATTGCCTCATTGATAAGATCTTCCTGTTGCTTAAGGTGTAACTTCATCATGCCTACTGCTGGAGCTGCTGCTGCTTCACGGCTAATCAAATCAACATCCATTCCTTTATCCAATCTATCTAAAACTCTTTGTATTCTATGTCTATGACTAAACCATGCTCCTTGATTTTGTGGTTCTTCTTGGCACCATATATATTTATGTACATTTTGATACTTTGTTAAGATTTCTTCAAGGTCATCATAGGGAAATGGATATAATTGTTCTATTCGAATTATTGCAATATTCTCTTGTTTTTTTTCTTCTCTTTTTTTTATGAGATCATAAAACACTTTACCAGAACACAGAATGATTTTTTTAATCTTATTTTTATCCTCGATATCGTCATCAATAACACATGAGAAACTTCCTTCAGTAAGTTCACTAAATAAGGATGTTGCCATTGGGTTTCTCAATAAACTTTTTGGAGATATAACAACTAATGGTGTTCGCATTTTTCTTATAGCTTGTCTTCTTAACAAATGAAATATTTGTTTTGGAGAACTTGGGACACAAACTTGTATATTCTCTGAAGCGCATAGCTGAAGAAATCTTTCAAGTCTTGCGCTACTATGCTCAGGACCTTGTCCTTCATATCCATGAGGCAATAACATAATCAATCCTGATAGTCTTTCCCATTTATGCTGAGCAGAAACTATAAATTGATCTATAACTACTTGAGCACCATTAGCAAAATCTCCGAATTGAGCTTCCCAAATAGTTAATCCTGATGGCCAAGTTGCGGAATAACCATATTCAAAACCCAAAACCGCTTCTTCAGATAATAGCGAATCATAAATATCAAATCTTGTATTATTTTTTTCTGCTATTTCCGATAGAGAAATAAATCCCATGCCAGTTTTACTATCAAATACAGATGCATGCCTATGAGAAAAAGTTCCACGTCTTACATCTTGTCCAGTTATTCTAATAGGATATCCTTCGCTCACTAATGTTGCATAAGCCATATTTTCAGCAAATCCCCAATTTATCATTAATTCTTCATTATTCATTTTGATTCGTTCTTCAAATACTTTTTTAGCTTGATTGCCTAAACTGAATGAGGTGGGAACTTTACATATGCTTTTTCCAAGTTTTTTAAATTGCTTTTTATCAAAACTCGTATCCACCTTTGGCCACCATTTAATATCCATAAATGGCTCCCAATCAAACCATAAAGTATCATTTGGTTTTTTTGCTAAATTTTTTGCTACAACCTTTCCGCCTTCAAGAGACTTTCTATATTCTTTTCGAATTTTTTTGGCATCCTCTTTAGATAGGATGCTCTCATCTTCTAAAGAATTTTCATATTGACTCAAAACTGATGGATGTTTAGAGATTTTTTGATACATTAGAGGCTGAGTTGCAGATGGATCATCTGCTTCATTATGGCCTCTTCTTCTATAACAAAATAGATCAATTACAATATCTTTTTTAAATGTATTCCTATATTTACATGCAATCTTTGCTGCATTAACAACCATCTCAGGATCATCTCCATTGACATGAATAATTGGTGCTTGAATAATTTTAGCTACATCAGAAGAGTAATCTGATGATCTTGAGTCATTTACATTACTTGTTGTGAATCCTATTTGATTATTAACAATAATATGAATTGTACCCCCTACATTAAAACCCCTTGTTTGAGACATTTGAAGTGATTCCATCACAACACCTTGACCAGAAAAAGAAGCATCTCCATGAAGTAATACTGGTACGACTTTTGATCTATCTTTATCCTTAATTCTATCTTGTCTTGCTCTAACAGAACCAAGCACAACTGGATTAACAATCTCTAAATGTGAAGGATTATTAAATAATGAAACATGAACCTCTCCACCTGGGGTATCAAAATTTGAAGAGAAACCTAAATGATATTTAACATCGCCCGTATTATCTCCATCTAGTTCATAATCTTCGTTAAAAGCAGAAAATAATTCGGATGGAAGTTTTCCTAAAACATTTACTAATAAATTTAATCTTCCTCTATGAGCCATACCAAAACATATTTGATTTGCTCCCAAAGAACCACAATTTTGTATGACGCTTTCAACTAGTGGTACAAGAGCTTCAGCACCATCAATTCCAAAACGTTTCATTCCTGGATATTTGGCAGATAAATATTTAGCTAACCCTTCAGCTGAATTTAATCTTTCGTAAATATTAAGTTTTTCTTTTTTACCAAAAGAATACTCTTTTAGTCTTGACTCAAACTTTCTCTGAAACCATCGCCTCTCCTTTGAATCAAAAATATGATTGCATTCGATTGCAATGTTACCGCAGTAACTTGCTTTTAGCTGTCTGATAATTTCTCTAAGAGCTAATTTATTAGAATCGGTAAATGTATCTGTATAAAATTCTTCATCAAGATCATCTTCTGTGAGGCCATGAAATTCAATACTAAGATCCTCAACAGTTTTGTGCTCCATCATGCCAAGAGGATCTAAATTTGCTTGAAGGTGTCCTCTATTTCTATATGACTTAATTAATCTAATAGCTTTTCCTTGTCTCTCATCTATAGATGATAAAGCAATAGTGCTAGAGCTGCTTCTTGAGATGCTTCTAAATTCCTTAATAATTTCTTGATGAGAAATTTCTCCATTTGAGCTTGGATGCTTGGGTAAATTTGTAAAGAAATCTAACCACTCGTCTGAGAGATCTTTTGGATTATTTATAAATGTTTCGTATAGACTTTCCAGGTAGGCAGCATGTCCTGCTGAGATATGTGAGCTTCCCCAAAGCTCTTTCATAGATAAACTCATTTTATGTCTATATTTTAAGCTCCGTCAGAGACAATTATATCCTTTTTATTTTTATGTAACATTGATTTTATCTCACCAAT
>MDTG01023543.1_pt1 | contig 12806 bp, 8 predicted proteins | sample 811421 | NCBI WGS metagenome assembly MDTG01 (sample SAMN05326645, study PRJNA326480) | marine metagenome | isolation source: seawater | place: Pacific Ocean: South East | collected 2011 | reverse complement strand
GAATCTCCAATGTACGCCATTTCAGATAAATCTACCTCTAACATCTTGGATAGATGCGCCAAGCCCTCTCCTTTGTTGGCTCTTTTCACAATAATATTCACCGAAACATCGGTTTTGTATACCTCGAAATGTGGGTACTCTTGGGATATTTTTTTGGTAGCTAGGGTATGTATTTCATCAATAACTATTTTGTCGCGATGGATAAGCCCGACATCAGTAAATTTGGCAAATTCAGGAATCGAACCAGGGAAATTGGGGAAGATTTCATCATATGCCCATGCTCGAATGCCTTCAATATCCGATGTTAAAGCATCGGTAACAGTAGGATTCCACGTTAGTGTGTTGGTGGTAAGATCATACAACCCGCCTCCACTCTCAAACACAAAGGGATGCCGAATGCCCAAAAATTGGGCCTGTGCCTCAGCATAAGGCATCGGGCGACCAGTACAAATACTCATGGGCGGGATACTCGGATCATCCTGGCTCTGGAGTTGCAAGGCACGAATCTGCGTGTAATCCGGCCAGTGCGGAATCTCGAAGGGCATGGTCATGCAACCATCCAAATCGGTCACAAAAAGCAGAATGGGTTTAGTAGGTAGTGCGCGAGGGCTGGTTGATTGATTGGTCATGGACGAAGATATAAATAGCTTAGTGTGGGTATGAGATTAATCAACCCAAGGTGGATTTTTTGATTTGGTATAACTAGGAATGAGCCAACCAAGGATGAAAAAAACGAAGCCTAAACCAGCTAGCCACTGATATTGATCTTTAAAGTCAGCGTACTCCTGAGAGGAAAACTCACCTTGTTCAAGCTCATTGACCCGAGCGAGAAAGGCATCGATGCCAGAATTTCCGCTATCGATCTGGTAGTAACTTCCGCCTCCTTGAGCGGCCATTTGTTGAAGAGCCTCATGCTGCAGTACTGTAGTCACCACTTTTCCCTGACGATCACGTTTATACCCAACTAATTCACCGGTATCTTCTTCGTATAAAGGGATGGTGGTACCTGATGTGGTGCCAATGCCCAGGGTATAAATAGATACTTGGGCATCGATTAGGGTGTTCAGCTCGTCTGAATATTCCTGCTGATGGTCTTCCCCATCGGAGATGATGATTAGTACACGGGCGGCTGTATTAGCACTAGGATTTTCTTGCTCCTCGGAGTCCAAGGCGCTAAAGGCTTGCTCAGCGACTTCCAATGCTGAAGTAAAATCGGTGGCCGAACTCGGCATCTGATCGGTACTCACGATATCAAGGAATAGCCGAAGCGCCGAATAATCCAAGGTCATCGGGCTTTGCAAAAAAGCTTCCCCTGTAAAGACAATGAGCCCTACCCTGTCACCATCGAGTCGTTCGATGAGACGGTTAATTTCAAACTTAGCCTTCTCAAGGCGGCTAGGTCGCACATCTTCGGCATTCATGCTGGCCGATACGTCGAGTGCAATGAGCATATCGACCCCACGCTGTTTTATCTCACGCACTTCTGTGCCAATTTTAGGTCCCGCTAGAGCAATGATCAGAAACGTCATACCGAACAGAAATACACCATGTTTAATGGTAGCACGAGTAGATGCATACCCGAGTTGAAGTCGTTCTTTTTGGTCAGCTTCAAAGTGGTGAGCCGATCGTTGGCGCATACTCCTGACTCTGAACCGTACCGCTAGCAATAAAAGTGGTATGATAACAAGGGTGTATAAATAAATAGAATGTTCCCAAACCATAGTCAAAGGTACACATTTAAAGCGAAATAGGGAATGCTTAGCCGATTAAAACCACGCAAAGATCCATGAGATTGTTGCCAGTTGGGCCTGTTTTCACCAGGGTCTGCAATCGCTCATGAAAATGATAGCTGTCGTTTTGCTGTATATAAGGTTCTGGCGGAGTATTTTGTTTTCGGGCATGCATCGTTGTGTAGCTACTCACGATGGCTCCCGCCGCATCGGTAGGTCCGTCGAGCCCATCGGTGGCAAACGTCAGAATAGATACTGGATGTTGGCCTTCGAGTGAAAGTGCCAGGAGCAAAGCAAGTTCCTGATTACGCCCACCTTTTCCATAGCCGGTGACCTGCGTGTAGGATTCTCCATGATAAACGAGTGCATGCGGAATCTTTGAGGAAATCGCAGATTGTCCATTAAGCACCGAAATTACCTCGGTCGCGATAAGCTGAGTTTCTTTTTTCACCGAAGCTTGGATGGGCTCTGAGGCCCAGTAAACACCAAAACCTTGTTGTTCCAATAGTCTACTTAGAAAGGGTTGCATGCTTTTGGCACCGGATATTAGGTGAATGTTCTGTTTCGGATGATCGTTCAACCCAGGTTTAGGGGTTTCTAGGTGTAAGCCTTGGGCCCCTTGGTGAAGATAGTTAAGAACTGAAGAAGGGAGTTCTTGACTAAGATTATGGTTATTTAGTATCTGCAGCGAGTCAGAAAAAGTAGACGAATCGGCAACAGTAGGTCCACTTCCAATCACCGAGACTTTATTATGGGGCACGTCCGAGAGTAAATAGCTATGCATCATAAGATGTTGGGCTTTTTGAGCAAGATGCCCTCCTTTCACCAGACTAAGGTGCTTTCGCACCGTATTCATCTCATCAATGCTAGCTCCTGATGCTAACAGTATTTGGTAGGTCTGTTGCAAGTCTTGTATCGAAATAGGGTCTGGGGGCAAACATAAAAGAGAGGAAGTGCCACCACTGATTAAGCAGACAAGGGTTCCACCCACTGGGAGGTCATGTATGAACTGAAGTATTTCAAGGGTAGAGGCTTTGTTTGCAAGGGTAGGTAACGGGTGTGAACCAGTAAAAAAGCTCAATTTTCTGAGTCGTTCTTCATCTCTTTCGAAAGAAATCAGCTCTTGGCTGAGTACAATACCATCTAAAATTTCACCCTTGTAATAGTGAATAAAGGCCTCTAAGAGTTTTTGAGACCCCTTGCCTATAGCTAAGAGATAAAGCTGATCTGGAAGTTTGGCAACATCAAGTTTCAAGGATATAGTATTTATCGCTCCTACCACTTGATGAAGGACCACTTTATGATTACTCAAAATTCGTTTGTGTTTTTCTGAAGTAGACTCCATCTAGCTACTTTTTCTGGTCACCGTATAAAATTGCTACCCAAAACAAGAATATCATAGAAACAAAATAAACGGTTATTGAATAAGAACCCACAATCCAATAAGGATAAAGTTATATCCAATAAAAAGAGTCGTATCACAATCATCTAAGAAGCTAGCTGGAGATCCAAACCTACATGAGCCAACAGCCACAACTCATAGTATTTATACCAAAATACAAAAATAACCAACCTTTTAGAACACAGCTTCAAATGGGTGAGACTTTGAGCCACTGGCTAAGTATCTTAAGCTTTAAAGATTTGGTATTCCTGTTTAGGTGGTATACCTTTCATCGCATTTCGGGTGTCAATAATACAACTCGACCAGTCTGCTAATTCTTGATAATTAATGTCCGAGTGATTAGTTGTAATCAGCACCGCGTCAAATTCACTAATGGTAGATTTCTTCCATTCTATCGAATTTCTACCAGTATATTCGGAATGCTCGCGGTTAGGTGGTATGGTTTGGATGTAACTATCATAATAGGCGACTTCCGCACCTAATTCTTCTAGGAGGTGCATGAGCTCGATGGCCGGTGATTCCCGCATATCGTCCACATTAGGCTTGTAGGCCAAGCCTACTAACAGAATCCTAGACCCGTTAACTGCTTTTCTGTGCGTATTAAGCGCTTTGCTGGTCTGCTCCACCACATATTGAGGCATATGAGTATTAATTTCACCAGCGAGTTCAATAAAACGAGTGTTTTCTTGAAATTCGCGCGCTTTCCAAGTTAGGTAAAAAGGATCAATCGGAATGCAGTGTCCTCCAAGACCTGGGCCTGGGGTGAATTTCATGAAGCCGAATGGTTTAGTATCTGCGGCATCGAGTACCTCATGTACATCAATGCCCATTTTGGCATAGACTACTTTGAGTTCGTTCACCAAAGCAATGTTTACCGAGCGAAATACATTTTCAGTAATCTTGACCGCTTCAGCTGTCTTAGTATCACTGACCGGTACGGTCTGTACAATAGCTGTATCGTATAATGCCTGAGCTAACTTCAGTGCGTCATCTCCATGCCCACCTATCACTTTAGGAATCTTAGCAGTATTGAAATTAGGATTACCTGGATCTTCTCGCTCCGGGCTATAAGCCACATAAAAGTCTTTGCCTGCAGTAAGTCCCGAGTACTTTTCAAGGAGTGGAATCAATACTTCTTCAGTAGTACCCGGATAAGTGGTGGACTCTAATATTACCAACTGTCCTTCTCTAAGGTAATGTGCGACCGATTCTGTAGTGCTAATAACATAGCTCATATCCGGCTCCCTATACTGATTTAACGGCGTCGGTACACACAACAGCAATGCGTCCGCTTCTTTTAATCGCGAAAAATCCGTGGTGACATCACAAGTAACAGACTCAGCCAAACTTTGCATCATTTCCATACCAAGATGTTTTATATAAGGGGTACCTGATTTTAGGTTTTTCACCTTGGCTTCGTCTATATCAAATCCTAGTACTGGTAAATCTTGTTTATGAAAAGTCCACATTAGAGGTAAGCCAACATAGCCAAGACCTACAATACCTACGATGTAGGATTTATTATGAATTCTCGCAAGTAACTGTTCTATCATTTTAAAGGGGCTTAGCCCTAATCTATTGCGTTGTAATACGGTCAATTAGGAAATAAAGGGTTAGTGCTGAAGTGGTGATACCGGTTAATTCAACAATGATCTCTCGCAAATCAAATGGTTCTCTTTCTGGTTCTTGCTCGAAAATAGCACGTATGATAGCTCCTTCATCTACTACTGGATTGTTTTTAAACAAACCTTTCCGTTTGACCCTAAAAACAGCTCCATTAGCCTGAGTTAATTGGAGGTACTTAGAAGTATTAGGTTGTAAACCACCGGCTCGATCCATATAATACTTTATTCTTTTGCCAGGCTCGTATTCAATGAAACCGTTCATTACCGTATTCCCCGTTATGAGAACAACTCTGGGTTTTTTAGGAATATTGATTTGGTCTCCTGCTTGAATCAAGAAGTTGTTATTTCCACTCATTAAATTATCTTCAAAATCGATGATAACTTTAACACTATCTCTAATAACACTAGAACCTTTAGAATAGGCCTCATCGGTAAGTCCTCCTGCCCTTTCTATAACTGACCGCAGTGATTCATTACTACTCAAAATAGCATAGGACCCCGGAAACTCAACTTCACCATTTACTAGAACAGTTTGCTGGAATTCAAAGTTAGGATTGATGCGAACATGTACACGGTCCATATGCTTTAAGTTAAACTGAGCCGCTTTGTCCATTAAAGACCAAAATAAATCATTAGAATAAAACTGAAATTGTTCTGCAGAGTTGTTAATCAGATTATGAATTATAGGCTTAGCCTTTTGTTGGTCGTTTATAGGTTCCTCTATACGAGTAACTTCAACCCGTCCAATAAAAGCATTTTCATTAAAGCCTTGGGCCTTGAGCAAGAGATCTTCTAGGCTCATTCCCTCATCATAGGTGTATCGCCCTGGATTTTTGACAGCACCTTCAATGATCACAAACTTATCGGCAATCAACTGAACCGTATTGGGATAGATTCGAATATTATCATAAGGCTGAAGAGTCTCCAAACCAAAGCCTTCTTCTTGTAAGGCTTCTTCCAAATTGAAAGAGATGACTTCCGTAGTTCGCCCATCGATATTTCGGCGAATAAGATCAGCTCGATCGAGATGAACCTGCTCTAAATACTCAGCATCAAAGAGTCCACCTGCTTTAAAAAGTAAATCATACACCCTTAGGTTTTCTCTCCATGGGTAACTAGCTGGATTTCGAATGTAACCTACAACACTTACCAAACCAATCTGACGGATGTCATTCAAGGTGTAAATGGTCAACAAATCTCTCCTCTGAAGCATTATATTCTCAGCCTCATTGCCAGAAATAGCTTCTGCTAAATTAACGTTAAAATAACTCTGTGTTAAATCATCATTAGTTCGGATGAGTTCTGCCTGTCCCAAATAAGCATTTTCACTTAGACCGTCCGCAGCTAGAATTAAATCTCGGATGGTTTGAAGTTCTTGATTTAATTCAAAGGTACCTGGTTGATCCACAGCTCCATTAATTTCAACCACTTGATCATTAATATCTGTTATTGAAAACAGCTGAATACGATCACCATCAACTAAGGTTATAGGTATGTTACCAGTAAGTACATCATTCAAATTGAAGTCTAATATCTCACGTGCACGACTGGCATCACTCCGTTCTGCCATAGGAATGATCCTATTGATTTGAAAACGGTCGGTGTAGATTTCAGGTTGTAGCCCAGCTGTAAAACGTAATAGATCCTGAAAGTCTTCCCCATCTTTAAGTTCGTAAATAGCCGGACGCTTTACAGGACCTTGGATCCGAATTTCATTATTCCTAGGGGGGATAAATATTCGATCATTATTGAGAAGGGGGATGTTTTCAGTCAGCACACCATCTAGAAGTAGATCATAAAAATCGAGGGCTCGAAGAACTCGCCCATCACGAATGATTCGAATATCTCGTAGGGATCCCGCCGTGGTTGGACCACCTACCGCATAAAGTACATTAAACAAGGTGGCATTAGAGGTAACGGTATAGGCACCGGGACTAGACACTTCACCTAGAACAAAAATTTCAATGGGTTTGTACCGGGTAACTGTAAGATCCATAAATATAGTCGGAGGGGTTTTAACTAAGCCCGCGTAACTTTGAGCCAAACGAAGTTTTAGAGAAGTACGTAATTCTTTTAGAGTTTTTCCTGCAACGGTAATCAAACCAATGTTTGGGATATTGGTTCTTCCTTCGATATCTACTCTGAGTTCGTACTGAAATTCAGTGGCACCCCACACCGTTAAACGTAATTCGTCATCAGGACCGACTATATAGCCTTCGTCCACTGGGCTAGGTGTGCTTGGCTGAAAACTATCTGGACCCCCACTAAATATATTATAGCCAAAATAAGTCAAACCCTGGTCTTGAGGATTGGTTGTGGGTGATGTAGGATTGGACGCCTGAGTGGGGATTGGCTGCTCTTGGATATCTTCCGAAGCGACCACCGTTTCTGTAAAATCTGTAACACTAGTAGACTCTAAACCCTCATTTTCTAGTTGTCGTAATTGTACCAAATATAGTTGAATTTGGCTCTCAGGAACCCCATTTTGCCTTGCAAAAGCGGCTAATTCATCAGGGTTATTAGGGTCTATTCCCGCATTTTGGGCCATTCGTTGCACCTGCTCAAAACTAAGTCCTCGTGATTGAAGGAGTTCATCAATACTTTGCGCTTGTAGGTTTTGTACAGGATGAAACAGTCCCACCGAAAGTAAACATGCTAAAACTAATAAGTTGCGTGACATTTGAAATGCTTTCATATAATTCTTCTAATTTTGATGCCCATACGGTTATTTTTCAACAGCGGCTTTAAACTGCTCAATCAGGGGATAGATAAAAATCCAGCCTATCGAACCTATACCAGAAAGTATGATAAAGATTAAGAGGATCATGAATCCTGAAGTTTCGTCTTCTAAAGGTACTTGTACCGCTTCAAGGGTTTTAAAAACTGGCGTTTCTTCTTGTACTTTTAGTTTAGCCTCTTCGTATTGCTGGGTCAAACCATTATACAAATTGAAAGCAATTTGATACTCAGATGTTAATCGCTGCTCTTCGGTCTGAGCTTTAGCGGATAAGATGCCCTGATTGCTATCTCTAAACTCAGCTAAAGTCAATTGAGCTTCTTCGAATCGTGCTTCGGCCATAGTAAGTTGTTCTTCTACAAAGGTTAAGTCTCGAAGTACTTTTTCAGTGCGGTATTCTGTAAGATATTCGGTTAATTCTGTAATAGTATACTCGGTGACTGCAGCAGCAGCTATATTATCGGGAAGAGTAACTGATACCGAAACAATGCCCGATTCTTCATCTAGTGTAGCGGTTATTTTTTGCCGTAATAAGCTGACAAGGTCCACCTCTTCTTTAGTGAGATTTAGTACCATAGATTCTTTAGTATCTTCAGGCATCGAAGTCTTAAATTCTTTTTTCGGCAAAATAGCACCTAGAATTTTTCCTGGTAAGCCTATGGTATATGCCGCGAGAAATCCAATTACCCCTGGTGAATTTAATTTCGTGTAATATTCAAACAAAGTAGCCGTTGCATCGATGTCTGAAAAATAAAAAGGCTGGTTCATCAACTTTAATTGAAAATTAGTGCTTTGAACAATATTGGGATACAAATCGACACGAATGGCATTACTGTTACTGACATAGGTGCCCCCACTCATGCCCAATAAGCCTCCGTATTGGCGTAATAAGCTACTCGCACTCCCTTGACTTTCGGTTGAATACTCAGGCATTAAAGTGGCTGTACTTTTGTATTCTTTAGGACTTAAAATGGCAGCTAAGAATCCTACTATCGTACCAATGACAACTACCTTAATAACAAATATACGCCTAATCCAAATAGTCTTTGCAAGCTCTAAGAGGTCAATTTCATCCTCGTCATATTGATACCCATAATCAGCTGGCACAATTTTATATTCCTGTGGTAGCTGGGGCAGTTTAGGTTCCAATGATGATGCTTGGTTTGTTTGTTTATCCATGCCTAAAATTTACATAAATATACCCTCAAAAACTTTTTGTACCAACCGTAAGCTTTTCTGTATTACGATGATCTTATGCTATGATTCTAAAGATAGTAGAATTTGGCAAAATCTTTATGGTAAAAAAAGTCAAATAACAGCCTTTACTTCCAACGCATAATCATTTGTGATTTCAGCATGTTATGATGAATTCCAAAGCGCTGAGCTATGTCCGACCCATGCCCAGAGTCTGAGATATTTTTTTTAGGATTCTTTTATATTATAGGGCTTAAAAATAATAATCCTAAAAACACTAGTTTTTATAGTATGCGCTTTGATTTACAGTTAATTGTGGCTTTTGTCTGCTATTTTAGTCTATTTATCAGTGTAAAGGGAGTGGCTCAGGAGTTCAACTGCACTGTTAATATTAATGATGAGCAGCTAGAAGGGACATCCTACGATTACATAAAACAAAGCCTAGCTACTGAGCTCACCGCTTACATCAATGACTTTCGGTGGACGGAAACAGAGGTGCTCGAGCATGAGCGTATCAATTGTCAAATAAGCGTCGTTTTAACATCAGCTAATACGGATTACACCTATTCAGCGGAGGCGGTGATTTCTGCAAGAAGACCAATATATGGAACTATGCAAGAGACCACTTCAATTATTTTAAATGATCAGGCTTGGCAATTTTCCTATCCAGAAGGGCGAAGTCTGGTGCATGATGAATTGACCTTTGAGGCAGTGACTGGGTTCATCGATTATTATGCCTATCTCATGCTGGGCTATGATTTTGATAGTTTTGCCAAGCTAGGTGGCAGCGATTATTTTGCGAAGGCACAAGATGTAGTCGATTTAGCGCAGAGTTCAAATGCCATTGGGTGGGCGCGTTCCTCGAACAACAGGCGGAACCGGTTTACTTTGGTGGCCGATCTAATGAATTCCAGCTATGATGATTTGCGTCAGGCATACTATATCTATCATCGCGAGGCTTTGGACGGTTTTACCCAGAACCCAAACCAGGCTAGGGAGGCCGCTTTGGAGGCTTTGGAGCTCATTCATACGACCAAACGACGATCGACCAGTAATTTTTTATTTGATCTGTTTTTCGATTCAAAATCTCGTGAAATTGCCGCGATGCTCAAAGACGCAGAGAGCCAAATTCGTTTGGCAGCTTATACTATTCTAAGCGAGACTGACCAAGCTCATCTGAGCGATTACGAAAATTTACAGTAATATTTCATAGTTCTATAAAGAGATATCTTTAACTTTACAGGGTAAAAAGCTGTTTTGGAGATTATGCACTTGATGTAATATTAAATAGTGTTTTAAAGGTTTCTACTAGATCTAACTTCTCCCATGTAAATAATTCGACTTCTTTTTGAACCTTGCCATTATAAGGAGATTCAAAAAATTTTGTGACTCTTTGAGGTTTCCTCCCCATATGTCCGTAAGCCGCGGTTTCCAAATAAATAGGATTACGCAACTTTAATCTTTGCTCTATTTGGTATGGAGTTAATGACAGATTATCTTTAATCGTTCGTGCAATTTCGCTATCACTTAGATTGATTTTAGACGACCCGTAGGTATCTACAAATAAAGATGTGGGTTCTACTATCCCTATGGCATAAGAAATCTGAACCAACGCTTGGTCACAAACCCCTGCCGCCACAAGATTTTTTGCAATATGCCTGGTGGCATAGGCTGCTGAACGGTCAACTTTTGATGGGTCTTTACCAGAGAAGGCTCCACCGCCGTGAGCTCCTTTACCTCCATAGGTATCAACGATTATTTTCCGCCCTGTTAAGCCCGTATCTCCATGAGGGCCACCAATCACAAACTTACCCGTTGGGTTTACGTGATAGGTGATATCTCCTTCAAATAGTTTCTGAACATAATCTGGATAGTGTGCTTTTACTCGTGGAATAATATTTACAATTATATCCGATTTAATTTGGGTGAGCATTTTATGATCATCCGCATCAAATGCATCATGCTGAGTTGATAATACAATTGTATCAATTTTGATTGGTATATGATCCTCACTGTATTCAATAGTAACTTGTGATTTGGCGTCGGGACGTAAATAAGGAATGCCTCCTTCTTTTCTGCGCTCTTCCGCTAATTCTTGCAAAATTTTATGAGAAATATCAAGCGCAAGCGGCATATAATTATCTGTTTCATTTGTTGCGTAACCAAACATCATGCCTTGATCGCCCGCCCCTTGTTCTTCCAGTTTTAAACGATCAACACCTTGATTAATGTCCTGCGACTGTTCGTGTATTAGGGAAATGACCCCGCAAGAGTCTCCATTGAATTGATATTCAGATTTAGTGTACCCAATGTCATTAACTACGTTTCTAGCGACCTGTTGTAAATCTACATAGGTATCACTCTTAACTTCACCAGCTAACACAATTTGTCCTGTAGTAACTAATGTTTCACAAGCTACTTTAGAGCTAGGATCAAAAGCTAAAAAGTTATCTAGTAGGGCGTCACTAATTTGATCAGAAACTTTATCGGGGTGTCCTTCACTTACCGATTCGGACGTAAAATAGTAAGACATATACCACAATTTGTTTTAATAAATAACAAAAATAACACTTTTTTAGCAGTATTCTGTAATGCCCAATTATGTTTGGTTAGTTAAAACTTGTTTTAACTAACATGGGGACTAATTTGAAAATTTCATTGACATAATTAGGTGTTTTTTCCAGAATCCAAAGGCATTATCCGTTCCTTTTTGTATATTCGAATAAGTATAACTAACCAACCAAAAAGCAGTCGAAGTAATACTAAAAAGCGGTTTTCTTGACAAAAATATAACAGACTATGCTATGAAAATTTTCGTGAGTGTAAAGATGGTACCAGATGTATCGGCGCCTATGCTGGTAAAAAATGGTGAGCTGATCATGGACGCAGATCGAACGGTACTAAATGCATATGATGCCTCAGCAGTAGAAGAAGCGCTAGTGCTAAAAGAAGCATATGCTGGTGAGGTAGTCGTTGTAAGTGTGGGGCCTGCTAAGGCTGCTGAAACCTTGAGAAAAGCCATGGCAATGGGAGCTGATTCAGCTGTCCATATAACGACTGAAAATATGGAAGAAGAACTTTTGTTTGATTCATATAGTTATGCACGGATCTTAGCAGTTTACTATAAGGATCAATATTATGATGCTCTTTTTTTTGGTAAACAGTCTCAAGATACAGATGCTGGATTAACAGGGAGTATGGTAGCAGAAATTTTGGATATTCCTTACGTATCAAATGCAATTAATATCACGCGTGAAGAAGATGATAAATTTGTAATAACGCGGCAAACAGATAATAATCAAGAGATAATTAAAACATCAAGTAGTTGCCTTATAACCTGTTCTAATAATATGAATGAACCCCGAATTCCAAGCTTAAAAGGTATAATAGCTTCTAAGAAAAAAAGATTGCAAAAAATAAATCTGAGAGATTTACATATAAATGAAAGAGACTATAAACCACAGACTAAATTGATAGAGTATAAGACATTGCCATCGCGTAAGGCAGGTGAAAAATTAGATGATGATGCAGAAAAAACTAGTAAAATGTTAGCTGAATTTCTATATCAAAAAAATATTTTTCAATGATTTTATCGCATCTTCTTACTATTCATAAAGATGGTATTAATCGAGCTTCAGCTGAAATTTTAGCAAGATGTAGAGAATTAAAAAATCATCTATTAAAAAATAGTATAAATACTGAACTACATGCTATAATCTGTAACTCTAATGTATCACTGTGGAACTCGTCAAAATTATCTAATGAACTAGGGATTTATGGTGTCGATAAGATTTGGATCACAAAAAAAGGGAATATTTGTGATCAAAATAAAGCCTTAATAAAATACATTGCAAGCGCTCAAAAGGAAGCTACAAAAAAATATAACATTCCAAGTCTATTAGTGATGGAATCTAATGAGTTAGTTAAGGATATATTAGGCGGATTAGCAATACATATAAATGCAAGCGTCATTTCTGACGTCATAAAATTCGGATTCTCTGACAATAATTTTACTCCTAGGAAAGATAAATCACTGTACATTAGGGCAACTCGTCCTGTAATGACATCAAAAGCTTTAGCTGATGTCAAAGTAATTGATAAACAGATAATTATCTCTT
>MDTG01017073.1_pt1 | contig 12806 bp, 14 predicted proteins | sample 811421 | NCBI WGS metagenome assembly MDTG01 (sample SAMN05326645, study PRJNA326480) | marine metagenome | isolation source: seawater | place: Pacific Ocean: South East | collected 2011 | reverse complement strand
AGCTTTTATTGATACAATTTTCATTTAGACCTTCATTCTTTTAAAATTTATTTTTATTAAAAGCTTCAAAATCTATGCCAAAATGCTCAACTTTTAAAAATTTGTACATTATATTTTTTTTGGTAAATTCTTAAATTAGAAATCACTTTTTTTACATAGTATCGTGTTTCGGAAATCGGGATAGATTCTATCCAGTTTACATAACTTATTTCTCCATTTCTAGGATCGCCATAGCGTTTGTTCCAAATTTTTACCCTTCCAGGACCAGCATTATAAGCTGCTAAAGCCATAGGTAAAGAATTATCAAACCGTTTTAGCATCTGATTAATATAGGTTGTACCTAGAATTATGTTGTATTGCGGATTTCTTGTTAATGCTTTCTTGAAATATTTTATTTTTAAATCTTTAGCCACCTTTTTTGCTGTAAAGGGCATGAGTTGCATCAATCCTCTTGCTCCAGCGGAACTGTAAGCATTAATTCTAAAATTACTTTCTTGGTGAGTGATCGCATGAATTAGAGCCATTGTCGATTTTGAATTTTTAAATTTACCTGGAATATATTTTTCAATTAATGGATATGAAAAGTCAAAAGATGGAGTTTGCAATTTTCTAGATAATTTAGTGATTATCGATTTTTCATCAAGATTATTGGCTTTATTCATTACATAGTTTTTTTCCTCTTTAGTTTGACATGATTTTAATAGCTTAACAAAAAAGGGAAGAGTTTTCTCTTTTTTTTGTTTTGAACGTAATATTATATCTATTACAATTAAAAGATCTTCAAGATGTTTTGGCTTAGAAAGTTTTGTTTGAACATAGGAGAAATTTAATTTTCCAAGTTTAAGAGCAGAATTTTGACCATAAAAATTATATTCATTTTTTGAGGATTCGGCCAGCCATTTACTCTCTTTTTCTTTCTGATTTTTCTGACTTTTATATGATTCCGAAATCCAATAAGCAGCTTTTGCTTTAAAATTAATATTTGTCGAATTTTCAAAAACATTTTTAAAATGTTTTAAACTATTTTTTGAATTTTTTAGAAATGTTAATGATACCCAACCTGCTAGCCATTCGGCCTCTTGTCCCGAAGGTGTGCTTAAAGGTAAATTATGTTTTTTTAATGTTTGGTATGCAAGTGTATATTGTTTTTTGTTTATTAATCTTCGTATTACAATTCTTGAGTTAATCCACCAGTTTCTTACGTTAGTTATTTGCTCCGGCGGAGATATAAGAAATTCTACTGCTGTATCCAATTTTGCTTTTCTTCTCCATCTAAGTCTTTCATATACTAAACCCGGGTCACTTTTCAATCTTAGCGGAACTTTGTTAATTAAATTTGAAACGTTCGGACTTCGCCGACTAAGAGCAAGTCTTGCCTCACCCAACTTTCTTAAATCACCCTTAATTCTATTTAATGTTCTTCTCGCAGAAACATTTTTACCTTCATAAATTAATCTCTCAAACCTTTTCCAATTATCGTCCTGATTCCAGAACTTACTATATTTATTGATAAAATAACGCTGTTGATTGTATGTTAGATTTTTATTAATCCAGATGTTTTTTATCATTTGTTTTTGAGATTGAAGGCCATTTTCTTTTATTAAAGCTTCTAAATAATCGATCGAACCTTTAGATGTTATAGGAGGATATTTTTCATACCAGGAAATGATCTTTTTGAGGTCATCGGTTTTTTTAACTGAGGACTCAATATTTTTTAAAATTTTTTCACGACTTGGCCATTCTTTGTGATTATTAAAAAAATTAGTCAGATATTGAAAATCTCTATTTGTCCCAGGCCTTGAAGCATCTAACCACTTGATATAGGAGGTCAACTGATTCGAACTGTAATCTCTTGATATAGCAATTGCCATGGCCCAATTCTGCTTTTTCACTTGTTCAAAAACATCCTTGTAGGGACTTACCTTTATTTCAGGTCTAGATTTTGGGCTTGGAACATCTATTGAAAATACCAGTTTTGGTAAAAATAAAATTAAAAGAAAAAAAAATTTTATGTTAGATATATTTATATTCATAAAAACAATATATTATTTTCTTGATATTAGATGGCAACAATAAATTTTATTTTAAAAGATGAAAAAATTCTACGGTTCTATTCCAGCAATAATTACACCATTTTTAAAAAATTTTGAAATTGATTTTGATAAATTAGCTAAACATATCAATTTTTTAATCGATGCTGGTTCTCATGGAATTGTTTCCTGCGGTACAACTGGGGAATCACCAACATTAAGTCACGAAGAACATAAAACTGTTACGGAATTTATAATAAAGATAGTTAATAAAAGAGTGCCTGTCATGGCAGGTTGTGGCTCAAATTCAACATTTGAGACTGTAGATTTAGTTAGGCATGCCTATGCAGCAAAAGCAGACGCTGTTTTATTAGTCTCGCCCTATTATAATAAACCCACTCAGATTGGACTATTTAATCATTTTAAAACAGTTTCTGAAAAATGCCCTAACATTGGAATTTATCTGTACAACATTCCAGGAAGGTCAATAGTCAATATTGAAGTGGAAACAATAAGAAGACTTTTAAAATATAAAAATATTTTAGGGGTTAAAGATGCTACAGGTGATCTCAATTTGCCGATGGAATTAATACAAGCATGTGGAAAAAAATTTATTCAAATTTCAGGAGAGGATTCAACGTTTCTTGCTCATCTTGTAAGTGGAGGAGCAGGATGTATATCTGTTACAGCTAATGTTGTTCCAAACTTAGTTTCAAAAATATTTATGTTATGGAAAGAAAAAAAAATAAGCGAGGCAATGAGATTAAACCAAAGATTGTTTAATCTAAACAAGGCTCTATTTTTAGAAACAAGTCCTGCTCCTGTAAAATATGCGTTAAGTAAACTAGAAAAATGCGAAAATGTTCTCAGATTACCAATGGTTCCAATAGGAAAAACAACTCAAAATAAAGTGGACGAAGCCCTCATTGGATTAGGTCTATCTACAAAGTGAATAAAAATTCATTTATTATTAAAAATAGAAAAGCAAGATTCAACTATATCATTTCTGAAAAACTAGAAGCTGGAATAGTTTTAAGCGGTTCAGAAATAAAAGCTGTAAGAAGTGGAAGTGTTGTTTTAGATTCTTCATATGCCACTGAAAAGACAGGCGAAATCTGGCTTTTTAATTTACATATTACTTCATCTAATTATAATAGAAATTTCAATAGTGAAGACTCTGTAAGACCAAAAAAATTATTACTAAAAAAAAAAGAAATAAAAGATATTATACAAAAAGTAAAAAATAACGGATACACTGTTATCCCTCTTAATATTCATTTTAATACAAAAGGTTTTGCTAAAGTTGAACTTGGTATTTCCAAAGGGAGGAAGAAAGAAGATCTGAGAGAATATAAAAAACAACAAGATTGGAATAGAACTAAAGAAAGATTATTTAAAAAACAATGATTTTAATTGCGTTTGGTTCAAACCTTTATTCAGAAAAATATGGTGAGCCTGAGGATAATTGTATCAAAGGTATAGAAATTTTGAAAAATTATTTCTTTTTAAAGAAAATTTCTAAATTATACACAACTGAACCAATACCAAAATCAGATCAATCATGGTTTGTAAACGGAGTTGTAGAAATCTCTACAACAAAAAAACCAAATGATATTCTTAACCAATTACATAAAATTGAAAAAAATTTTGGAAGACTTCGTAAAAAAAAAAATGAACCGCGTATTATTGATTTAGACCTCCTGTGTTATCACAAAGTTGTATTTAATAAACATACTATTACACTTCCTCACCCACGATTGCATATAAGGAGATTTGTACTGCAACCAATATGTGACATAAACCCCTCTTGGATACACCCTATTTTTAAACTGAAGGCAAAGACGCTTTTAAAAAAAACATCTAATCAAAAGATTTTTTTAAAAAAGTCTTGAAAAGTTGATGTAATTAATTTAATAAAAGTTATGGCTAGAGTTACCACAGAAGACTGTATTGTTTCGATACCAAATAGATTTCAATTAGTTATATATGCATGTAGAAGAGCGAGAGAACTAACTTCTGGAAGTGAAGTTAATGTAAGTCTTGATAATGATAAAAATACTGTTCTTGCTCTAAGGGAGATAGCAGAAAAAAAAATTGATTTGAAGACTACTTGGAATTCAATTGTCGAGTCAACTCAAAGGTATCAGCCTGTTGAGGATAATGATATAGACGAAGAACAAGCAATTCCTCTTAACGTAAATGCATCTGACGTCTCATTTGATAACTTCGAGAAAGAAAACGCTTCTGAAAAGAAGAGAAAAAAAATATATGTTACAGAATCTGATATTCAGAAACTTATTGATAAAAAAAAGGATACATCGGAGAACTTAGAGAATGAAACAGGGACTATCGGGTCAGATACTATTAAGACAAAAGAACTATAGAACAAAGTTGTTAGGTTCTGAAATTCCTTCAAAATGCTGATAAAATTCAGAAAAAAAACTTTCAATACTTTCTCATTTGCCTTAAGATTTTAGAGTGTTAAGACAAGTAGAATTGGTAGAAAAAGTTAAATCTTATGATCCTTCAGTAGAAGAGGGTTTACTGAATAAAGCTTATGTTTATTCAATGAGAGCACATGGAAGTCAAAAAAGAGCATCTGGAGATCCTTATTTTTCTCATCCACTTGAAGTTGCTGGTATTTTGGCTGATTTAAAATTTGATTTTAAAACGGTTATTACTGCACTTCTTCACGATGTAGTTGAAGACACAACTTTAACTTTCACAGATATTAAGGAAACCTTTGGAGTTGAAATTGCTCAACTAGTTGACGGGGTAACAAAGTTAACTAAGCTTGAGGGTAGGTCAGATAAATTTAATCAGGCTGAAAACTTCAGAAAACTTTTATTGGCGACTTCAGAAGACATAAGAGTTTTATTAGTAAAATTAGCAGATAGACTTCATAATATGAGGACAATAAAATATATAAAAAGTGAAGAAAAAAGATATAGGATTTCTATAGAAACACTAGAAATCTATGCACCCATTGCCGAGAGGCTAGGCATGCAGGAAATCAGAAGTGAATTAGATGATCTAGCATTTAATGTAATCGAACCTGAAATAAGAGAATCAATTATTGAAAGACTAAAAATGTTACGACAACAAGACGAAGACTTACTTATAAAGACAATTAAGAAAATTGAGGGTTTGTTAAGTGAACAAAAAATTTCATCTCGTGTTAGTGGAAGACAAAAGCAACCTTATTCAATTTGGAAAAAAATGAAAATCAAATCTGTTAATTTTGCACAGCTCTCAGATATTATGGGATTCACAATTCAAGTCAAAAACGTGGAGAGTTGTTACAAAGTTTTAGGTTTATTACATCAGAAGTACTCTTATGTACCTGGAAGGTTTAAAGACTATATTTCTACTCCCAAACCCAATGGTTATCAATCGATTCATACCACACTCATAGGACCAATGAATCAGAGGATAGAAGTTCAGATACGTTCTTTTGAAATGAATCAACTCGCAGAATTTGGTGTTGCTGCACACTGGATTTATAAAGACAAAGTTAATTTAAAAGATGGAAAACAATTTAAATGGATAAGACAAATTCTAGATATTCTTGATCAGTCAAGAGAGCCTGAAGAGTTTTTAGAACATACAAAGCTCCAAATGTTTTCTGATCAAGTATTTGTTTTTACCCCCAAAGGCGACCTTATATCTCTCCCAAACGGAGCTATGCCTTTAGATTTTGCCTTTTCAGTTCATACCGATATTGGTTCATGCTGTAGTGGAGTCAAAATTAATAACAGTCCAAAACAATTATCAACTAAACTTAAAAATGGAGACCAAGTTGAAATAATTTACGGTAAAAAAATAAATATCCAGCCTGAATGGATTAGCCTTTCTATTACTGGAAAGGCAAAGGCAATTATAAAAAGATTTTTGCATAACATTGAGGAAGAGGATTTTAAAAAACTTGGAAAGGACATCTTGATTAATGAATTTAAAAATCAGAGGATTCGGTACTCTGAAAAAAATATCAAAGGAGTAGTTGATCAATTTTCATTTAGTAAAATTGATGAATTATTTTTGGCCGTCGGATGCGGTAAATTATCTCCTTCAAAAATTATAACATCCTTGTTTCCAGAAAAATCCACAGTCAACTCCAATAAAAAAATTATTTTATTTAATGAAGTTAAAGTTCAAAGAGAAATACAAAGTTCACCACTATTATTAAAAGGCTTAACTCCAGGAATGAGCGTGCATTATGCAAATTGTTGCAATCCTATTTACGGTGATTCGGTAATTTCTTACATTTCTGAAGGTAAAGGCTTAATTGTTCATCAGGAAAATTGTGAAGAGTTACGTAAAATCAAAATTGAAAAGACAAAACTGATAAATGCAACATGGGAGAAGATTTCACCAAGAAGGTCATCATTTATTGCAAGAATAAGTGTAACCATCAAAAATAAAATTGGAACGTTGGGTGTATTATCATCACTCCTGGGTAATTCGAAAAGTAACATAAGAAATCTAAATATTACAGAGAGAAACATTGATTTTTTTAAAATTAATGTTGAAATTGATGTAAAAGATGTTGAACATCTTAGCAAGGTGATTGCTTCATTACGCTCGTCTGAGTTCATTGTTAATGTATCGAGAATATAAGTTACTTGATGAGAATAATTAGAATAATTAAGTTGTTAAAATTTAAGATTCTTAGGATTAAAGATTTTCCTGAAGCTGTAGCAATTGGTCTTGCGTGGGGTGCGTCTGTTTCCTTTTTACCTTTATTGGGTTTTCACCTGATCTTATGTTACGCAGGAACTTATTTAATGAAAGGAAACTTTATTGCTGCAACTGTCGGAACTATCATTGGAAACCCTTGGACATTTCCATTCTTTTTCTATATTGCTTATAAACTTGGAACTATATTTTTTTTTGAAAGTTTATCTGAATTTAAATTTACAGTGGAATTTCTAAAAGACAACTTCACTTTGCTATTTTATCCAACACTCGTTGGAAGCATTCCTATTGCAATTATTGTGTGGTTTATTACTTATTATATTAGTAAATTAATTCTCCAAAAAAAAGTTTATGAAAAAAAAAAGACTGGGCGTTAATATTGATCACGTAGCAACTATCAGGAATGCTAGAGGTGAGGGATTCCCCGACCTAGTTGATATTACCAGGATATTAAAAAAAATAAATGTTGATAGTATCACAGTTCACTTAAGAGAAGATAGAAGGCATGTTAAAGATGAAGACGTAAAAATTTTGAAGAAGACTAATCTTCTCCCTATAAATCTTGAAATGGCTCCAACAAAAGAAATGGTTGACATTTGCTTGAACCTTGAACCCTTTGCTTGTTGCATTGTTCCAGAAAAAAGAGAAGAACTTACCACTGAAGGGGGATTAGACGTTATCAAACACAAAAAATATTTAGAAAGCTTTATTCCAAAACTTAATTCAAATGGAATTAGAACCTCCCTTTTTATCAATCCCGATATAGATCAAATAAATGTTGCGAAAGAACTCAAAGTAACGGCAGTAGAACTTCACACAGGGAAATATTCCAGACAATTTAAAGACAAAGAACATTTTGAGGAATTAAAAAAAATTGAAAAAGCAGCCTCTGAATGTAACAGACTTAATTTAGAGTGTCATGCTGGTCATGGACTTGATTTTCTCAATGTTTCTAATATAGCGAGGATACGAGAGATAGAAGAACTAAATGTAGGTCATTTTCTTATAGCAAATTCAATTTTTGAAGGAATTGAAAAAACTGTTAAAAAATTCCAAAAAATTATTAATTAAGATATACTGAAGTAATATTGAGAATATGTATATATCTTTATTAGAAATAGACGATAGCTCTTTATGAAAAATAAAAAAAAAAGTTTAAAGGACAACGTTTTATCAATATTTTATGCTGTATTTGCAGCTCTTTTGATTAGAAGCTTTTTATTTGAACCTTTCAGTATACCATCTGGTTCCATGTATCCTAATCTCTTGGTCGGGGATTATTTGTTTGTATCAAAATACTCTTATGGATTTTCAAAACATTCACTTCCTTTTAGTATTCCATTGATTCCAGAAAGAATTTTTTTTAAAGAACCCAAAAGAGGCGAAATAGTAGTTTTTAAAACACCTGAAGACAATAAAACTGATTACATAAAAAGACTGATAGGATTGCCCGGTGATAAAATAAAATTAGTTTCAAACACCATTTATCTGAATGGAAAAGAAATAAAACAACTGAATCCTAGGAAAGAAATGTATAAAGACATAGAAGTTTCAAAACTTCAAGAGACACTTCCTAACACAAATACATATGATATTTATGAATTTAAGAAAAACTCAATCTTTATTGACACTAATAATTTTAAAGAGTTTATCGTTCCGGATGAACATTATTTTGTTATTGGTGATAATAGGGATAACTCTCAAGATAGCAGGTTTATAGGACCTGTTCCCAAAGAAAATCTAGTAGGAAGAGCAGAAATAGTATTTTTATCCGTTGATACCTCTATAGCAAGTTTATTTAAATTTTGGACTTGGTATCCTTCTTTAAGAAAGGGACGTTTTTTTACTAGCCTCGTTCCAAAGAAATCAAATGAAAAAAGTTAATGTTAAAAACTTTTTAAAAGGAATTGATTATGAATTCAAAAATAAAAAACTTTTATTGTTGGCGTTAACTCATTCGAGTTATAATGACAATTCAAAAATAAATAATTACGAGAGACTTGAATTTCTAGGAGATAGAGTTATTGGTTTGATAATATCTGAGGAATTATTTTCTAGATTTTCTGATGAAACTGAGGGTGAATTAGCAAAAAGATTTTCGTATTTGGTATGTAAAGAAACATTAATAGAAATTGCTAGAAGTTTAAATTTACACAATTATCTTAGAATATCCAGCGAGATAAAAAATTATAATTCACTGCTTGCTAATTCTCTAGAGGCTATCATTGCAGCTTTATTTATAGAAGCTGGATATATAAAAACAAAAAAAATTATACTTTGTCTTTGGGATATTTATCTAAGAAGACACACTGATCCCCCAAATGATCCTAAGTCACAACTTCAGGATTGGTGTCTTAAAAACAAAAAAAAACTTCCAATTTACACAGTTGTAGACAAGGCCGGTCCTGATCATGAACCAATATTTGAAATAAAGGTTTTTATAACAAAAAATTTAATTTCATCTGCTAAAGGCAAAAATAAACAAAATGCTGAAATTAAAGCAGCTCAAGTTTTACTAAGTAAAATACGCAATGAATAAGCAAAGGTGTGGGTATGTAAGTTTAATTGGTTTTCCTAATGCCGGAAAATCTACTTTAGTTAACTCCTTAGTTAACAAAAAGGTTTCTATAATATCCTCAAAAGTGCAAACAACTCAGGATGAAATCATGGGAATTCTAAATTTAGAAAAAACACAGATAATCTTTTGCGATACCCCAGGTCTAACCATAAAAAAAAATATTTCCACTAAGCAAGCTGCACGTTCCGTTTTTAGAAACTTAAACAAGATTTGTTATAATCTACTGATTATGGATGTTAATACTCGATTATCCGTTAAAGACATAGATTTTTTAAATAAAATTTTAAAAAACTATAAAAAAAATATTTTGGTTATAAATAAAATTGACTTAGTTGATAATTCCAAACTATTGATTAGTTCAAAGACACTAAATCAAGCATTTAATTTTGAAGAAACTTTCATGATTTCTGCAAAAAAAAAAAAAAGGTATCCATGATTTAGCAAACAGATTGAAAAACCTAATGCCAGTAAATGGTTGGGAGTTTAAAGAAAATGAATATACCAATAAAGGTGATAATTTTATTATATCAGAGATAACCAGAGAAAAGATATTTCAGCTTCTAAATAAAGAACTACCATATACAATAAAAATATCGACTGTAATCAAGAAAAGTGAGAAAATAATAAATATATTTCAAAAAATAATTACTGAAAAAGATTCTCAAAAAGCAATTTTTATTGGAAAAAAAGGCGAAAAGATAAAGAAAATTGGAATGAGATCCAGAAAAGATATGGAAATCTTCTTCAAGAAAAAAGTATTTCTAGATATCTCAGTTGTAGTAAAAAAAAAAAAAATATAAATGAAAATCAATGATTTAGGCTTTTTGTTAGGTTCTAGAGACCATCTTGAGAATATGAAAATTCTTACAGTATTTTCTTTAAGTTATGGAGTAATTAACGGCGTATTTAGACAAAGGAAAAACAATAATTTCGTTATAATTCTTGATAAAATAAGGTTTGAATGGTCTTCAAGAAATAAAGACAATTTGGGATATTTAAAATTTGAAGCAATAGAATCATCCTATAGATTAACTGAGTCTCTTCTAGTCTCTCTTATAAAAGGTTCTGTATCAGAAATTTGTTATAGATTTCTTCCCAGTTGGGAAAAAAATTATGACATTTTTAATAATATCAATCATTTAACCGGGATTTTTCAATCAAATGAAAAAAAGCTCATTAAAGAATATATTTTCTGGGAATATAATTTTTTAAAGAACATGGGATATGAATTAGATTTTAGAATATGTTCTGTAACAGGAAATAAAGAGAATGTTGATTTTATATCTCCTAAAACTGGAAATGCAGTTTGTTATGAAATAGGGAAAAAATATGAAAGAAAATTATTCAAAATCCCAAAATTTTTACAAAACCCTAACATGAATATATCTAAGAAAGAATGTTTGAACGCATTAAATATTACAGGATTCTTTATTGAAAAATTTCTAGAACAAAATTTAAAAAAGTTAGTTTATAGAAAGCAATTGTTAATTAAAATTAGAAATCTAGAATTTTTTTAGAAACCCATTCTCCATTGATAAACAGCTCAATGTTATCAAATAAAATTTTGTAGTTCATTTTTCTACAACTTTTTACCCAATATCCAAGATATAAGAAATCATTACTTTGATTCTGAAGTTTTCTAACCAGATTGAGAATTATATTTTTCCCCAAACCTCTCCTTTCTTTATCTGGGTCATATATACTATAAACAGCTGAATATCCGTTTTCCACAACATCAACAAGGACCGAAGCACATAATTTATTTTCCTTGTCTTTTAGGTCAAATACCAAACTTTTATTTAAAGAATTATAAAAAAAATTTTCAAATTGTTTAAAGTTCATTTTACTCATACTACTTTTTTGATGTTTAGAAGAGCAATACTTTAAAAAAAGCTTATATCTTTCATAATCATTTTTATCATTTTTACTTTTTTGTTCAAAAATAAGATCATTATTTATCTTAAGATTTCTTTTACTACTTTTTGAGAAAACAAAATTCTTTATATTTATTCTTGAAGAAATGCATAGAGAACAATCTGAACAAATTGGTATATACATATGATCATAATTTCTTCTGAAACCATTGCGTGTTAGTTCTCCAACAAATAAATTTTTCTTACTTGAACTTTTTATATCAATATAAAGTCTTTTTTCTTGTTTTCCATCAATGTAAGAACAAGGAAATTCAAATGACTTTTTGAATAAAATTTTTTTATTTTTTGGAAAACTCATGTTATACCAAAGCAATCATTTGAACATCTGCAACATTTGTGTTTGTTCCGTTCATCACAACCAGACAACCTATTTTTTTTAAAATTTTATAAGAATTATTATTGTCTAATTCACTTAAAAAGTCTATTTTGCTTTTTTTTAACAAACCGTAAGTATTTTGGTCAACAATTGCCCCAGCAGCGTCGGTTGGCCCGTCTTTACCATCAGTGCCCAAAGAGAGTAAAGTAAATTTCAAATCTAACTCTTTTTTATATATTTCCGTTATAAAGTGCAATGCAAATTCTTGATTTCTGCCACCTATACCTTTGCCACTAACTTTAACTGTTGATTCTCCACCAGAAAAAAAAATAACAGGTTTTTTTATTTTCTTTTTACTTAATTCATCAACAAATTTTTTAGCTAGAGTCTTTACATTTCCTTCTTGATTCTTTTTCCAGATCACTGAATTTATTCTTTTTTTGTCACAAAACTCTTTTAAGAGATTTAAATAGATCGAATTGCTTCCTATGAGTGTATTTTCGACATTTTTAAAAATCGGGTCACCTTTTTTAGGCGTTTCCATATCTTTGTTATTTAAACCTCTAATGATAAATCTTTTAACATTGATTGGAATTTTTGACCATATTCGGTAATTTTTTAAAACTTTTTCTACATCTGCGAAATATGTATTGTCAGGGACAGTCATTCCGCTTGCTATTGAACTTAAATCGTCACCAATTACGTCGGATAAGATAAAAGTGTGTACTTTGGCTGGGTAACAAAACCTAATTAGATTTCCACCTTTTACAGATGAAAGGTGTTTTCTCACAGTATTAATTTCTTTGATGTCAGCTCCAGATTCTATTAAGAGTTTATTTACACTTATCTTATCTTTAAGCGTAATTTCTTTAATTGGAGAATTAAACAATGCTGAACCACCTCCCGATATAAATATGAGGATTAAATCATTGGATGTTGTACCCTTCAAGTAATTTATTACAAAGTCAGCTGCTTTTTTTCCTTCTTTATTGGGAATTGGATGCCCAGATATAAATGATGTAAATCCAGTTACATTAGCAAAGTTTTCTTCATTGACAACAATTATCCCCTTGACAATCTTCTTTTTAAGTTTTTTTAATATTTCCTTTACAGACTTTGCCATATCCGTTGAAGCTTTACCGATACAGAGGATATATATTTTTTCTATATTATCGTATCGGAAAATCTTTTTGTTAGTTTTAACTACAATATCTTTGTTATTTATTGATATGAATTTTTTGAGGATTTTATTT
>MDTG01252013.1_pt1 | contig 12807 bp, 13 predicted proteins | sample 811421 | NCBI WGS metagenome assembly MDTG01 (sample SAMN05326645, study PRJNA326480) | marine metagenome | isolation source: seawater | place: Pacific Ocean: South East | collected 2011 | reverse complement strand
TTAACCAATCTTAAAATAGAAAAAACTGTTTCTGGCGGATCAGTAGCTAATTCAATAGTAGGCATATCTCAGTTAGGTAATAAAGTAGGATTTATAGGTAAAGTATCTGATGATGATCTTGGAAGTAAATATGAAGAAGGTTTAAAAAAAGAAAATGTAGAATATTTTTACTCTAAAAAAAAAGAAGAGTTGCCAACAGGAACATGTTTAATTTTAGTTACACCAGATTCTGAAAGAACAATGTGTACTTTCTTAGGTACTGCAGGAAAAATTAATGAAAGTGATGTTAATTCTGACGCAATAAAGAAAAGTGAAATAATTTTTCTTGAGGGTTATCTGTGGGATGAAGGTGAACCTAAAAAAGCATTTGATAAAGCAATTAATAATGCAAATAAGGTGGCTATGTCATTATCTGATCAATTTTGTGTTGATAGACACAAAAGTCACTTCTTAGATTTAGTAAAAAATAAATTAGATATTACATTTGCAAATGAACAAGAGATTACATCACTGATTGATGCTAAAAAATTTGACGATGTAATTAACTTTTCCAAACAACTTGATAAATTAATAGTTCTTACTAGAGGAGAAAATGGCGCGATCGCAATAAAAGGGGATGAAGTAGTTGAGTGTGGAGTTCAAAAGAATCTTAAGATTGTTGATTTAACTGGAGCTGGAGATCTTTTTGCAGCTGGATTTCTACATGGTCATGTAAATAATTTATCAATTAAAGAAAGTTTAGAAAAGGGAACAGAAATGTCTTCCAAAGTTATTCAACAGATTGGCGCAAGACTTTAAATTTTATTTTTTTTTCCTTTTAAAGCTTCCTTTTCCTTTTTTTGGTTTAACAACTCTAGTTCTATACTTTGGTGTTTTTAAATCTTTCGCAATAAAATTTCTTTTATTCATTCTATTGAATATCCATCATCACTACTTAAAATAAATTTATTGTCTTTAAATTTTTCAGCAATTTTTTTTCTTAATCTATATATATGAGTTTCTACAGTATGAGTTTCGATTCCAGTCATATAACCCCAAACTTCACTCAATAGAATTTTAATATTTTGAGGTTTTTTTTTTCCATTTAAAAAAAGTATTGTATCAATCTCCTTTTCTGTAAGTTTTAATTTTATATTTGATTTACTTATTTGTCTTGAATTAATATCCAATATATATTTTTTCAGAAAAAATTTTGATTGATGGCTATATCTTTGTTTAATTAGTTGAATATTAATTTTTTCTATTAAATTATCAATCTTAATTGGCAATTTGGTAATCTCAAAAATTTGATTTTTTTCTATTTTTAATTTTTTGTACAAAAAATTTTCTTTTTCTTTTACCAAGAATATGGATTTTTTTATATCTATTTTATTAATTTCCGAATATTTTAAAAAATTTTCCTCATCGGAATAATCAAAAATATTAAAAGGTAGATTGTTCTTAATTTCCTCCAAAATATTATATAATATTGGAAAATTAACTATGTTGATATACTGTTTGATCATTTAATAACAATTTATGATAATAAAGCAAAAAAATAAAGACACCTTAATTGTTGATGAGTTTACATTTAAATGCAGTATTGGAAAAAAAGGTAAAATAAAACACAAAATTGAAGGTGATAAATGTACTCCTAAGGGTAAATTTAATATTGGAACTCTATATTACAGGGCTGACAGAGTTCCCAAACCTATTACTAAATTAAAAATAAAAATAATAGAAAAAAATATGGGATGGTGTACTGACCCAAAAAGTAATTTTTATAACAAGGTAATTAAAATAAATAAAAAATTAAAGCATGAAAAACTTTTTAGAAAAGATTTTAAATATAATTATATAATTGTTATTGAATACAACACACATAAAATTATTCCTAACAAAGGAAGTGCAATATTTTTACATCTTACAAAAAATTATAAGCCAACTATTGGATGTATAGCGCTTAAAGAAAGAGATCTATTAATTCTTCTTAAAATTATAAATAAAAAAACAAAAATACATATTATTTAAGATCTTGATCCAAATATTTTTGTACCTATTCTTAAAAAAGTTGATTTGTATTCACATGCTGTTAAATAATCATTCGACATTCCCATGCTTAATTCAGGAAAATTGTACTTTATACTTAAATCTTTCATACTAGAAAAATAAAGCGATGATTTTTCATTAGGTGGTATGCACATAATTCCAATAATATTTAAGTTTAAATTATTAACACATTTCTTATAAAAAGTTTCTAAATCATTAACTTTAATCCCACCTTTCTGATCTTCGTTGCCGATATTTATTTGAATAAAAATTTTTAATTCTTTGCTAAATTTAATTTGTTGATCAGCAATTTTTTCAGCTAGCTTGATGCTATCTAAAGAATGTATATAATCGAACAAAGGTATAACATATTTAACTTTGTTGGTTTGTAAATTTCCAATCATGTGCAGTTTAATATCTGGATTTTTTTTTTTAACTTCGGTCCATTTTTCAAGTGCTTCTTGAACTTTATTTTCACCAAAATCTTTATGTCCATATTTGATTAAAGGTAATATTCTGTCCATACCAAATGTCTTAGTAACTGCAATTATTTTAGGGTTATAATTATTATAGTTTAAATCTATTATTTTATCTTGAATTTCTTTTTGAATATCTGTTAATTGATTTACGTTGTTATGCATAAAAATTTACCAAAATATTATTATTTTATTGATAAGCTTAAAAAAGAACATATCAAAAAATTGAGCAAAAATATTGCTATAATTTATAGAAATTATAATAAAAAATTAAAAATAAGTGAAATAAATTTATTTAAAAAATATTGCAAATTTAATGGAAGAAAATTTTTTATTGTTAACGATGTGAAATTAGCTTTAAAACTTGATTTAGATGGTGTCTATTTATCTTCATTTAATAGAAGTTTGAAAATAAATAACTATTCAAAAAAAATAAATTTTCTAAAAATTGGATCTGCTCACAATCTAAAAGATATTAGGACAAAAGAAAACCAAGGAGTAGATGCTATTTTTTTGGCTTCTCTTTTTAAGAAAAAAAAAACTTACTTGGGTGTAGAAAAATTTAAAATCTTAAAAAATAAAACGAAAAAAAGAATCATTGCTCTTGGAGGAGTAAATGAAGGTAATATTAAAATGATTAATCTATTAAATGTCTACGGATTTGCAGCTATCTCTTATTTTAAAGCACAAAAAAAAACGGCCCTTAAAAAAGGGCCGTTTTAGAATTTTATACTATCTTATATTAAAACGCGAAAGCTACTGAAACTTCACTAACTGAGTCGTCAGTTCCTTGCGTTCCACCTGTATTTTCTTCAGTGTTATTAAACGCAGCAACAGTCATAGACCCCATTGTGTAAGAAACAGCTATACCAGTAGACTCTTGATCATCTTTTGCTGAAGCTTCGAATTCAACAACTGATTGACCTAAAGACACTGACAAGTTTTCGTTAACAGCAACAGAAACAGCAATATGCGTTCTATCTACGTCACTATTAGCAGCTGACTTATCAATTTGAGTTAATTGAGCACCAGCAGTAACTGAACCAGCAGTATATTTAGCATACACGATTTGCATATCAGTACCATTGTTTGTAGTAGTACCTGATTTGTCACCAATTCCAAATCCCATTTCCATACCATCTACTAAATCAGATGAAGAAAGTACTATAGATTTTGATGAACCTTCTGTAGCTGAACCAGCTGTACCAGCTCCACTATCTTTGTTATATGATGCACTAACACCTAGACCAGCAAAAGTACCTGAATAACCAAAAGTATTTGTTTTGCTGATTGTAGCGATACCGTTTGCTTGACCATCTAAGTCATCCCAAACTTCTTCGCCAGCAGTTGGCATTTTGTCATCGTATGCAGATATACCTGTAGAACCATCTCCGTTTCCAAAGTAAATTGCACCGCTATCTCCCATATCTAGTTTTAAGTTAGAAGATGAGAATGCAGCGTTAGTCATGGAATAAGTATAGTTAATAGTCATTCCATTATCTAGGTCGCCTGATCCAGTGAATCCCATTCCAGTACTCATAGAGTATGGGTTACCATTTACTTCACTTTCGTCTTGCGAAGCATATGTAACTTTTGCTGTTCCTGATACGTCCAATGCTCCGGCATATGCAGAAGTAGCAACTAAAGATCCCGCTAATGCAGTTAACCCTAGTCTTTTTACATTTGTCATAATTGACTCCTTATTTATTTATAATTAATTATAATTGAACGATAATTACCAACTTTAAGCACAATTTATGATGTTTTTTTCAATAAAATTAATAATTATTCCAAAAGTGTTGCATAAATACATCATATTTGCTTAAAACTCATTATTTTAATGAGTTTTTCTAAGTTTAATACTAAGCGTAATGTGCTATTTAATCAAAATTAAAATGATTTCTAAATTTTCCAATAACTTCAATTCAATAAAAATATTTGTTTTAATTTTGTTGATTTACCCTTTGTTGAATTCATGTGGAATTTATAGACCAGTTGATGCTAAAGACTACCCCCCTGAGCCAGAGAAAAGGGTACAAAAGAACATTGAAGAAGGCAGAGGTTTGAGGGTATGGAAAGGTTTCACCGAAGAAAAAGGAGGTAAATTTGATTTTGCTTCATCAAATCCCCTATGGAGAGCAAGTTTAGAAAAAATAAATTTTATGCCTCTTTTAACAGCTGATTATGGTGGCGGAGTTATAATAACTGATTGGTACAATAGCACTGATGATCCAAATAAAGCTATTAAAATTTCAATCACTTTTTTAACAAATGAAATTAGATCTGATGCCCTGGAAATAAAAGTTTTCAAAAAAAATTGCGAAATTAATAAAAGCTGTAAAATTATTTTGTCGGAAAGTAAATTAAATAGTGAACTTAAACTGGCAATTTTAAAAAGAGCAGCTTTACTTGAAAAATCAAAAAAGAAAAAAGATTTTACAGAATATAAAACTCCTAAAACATTTAAGGATTAATAAAATAACTTAAATTATTTAAATTGATGGAAAGATACAATTTTAAAGTCATTGAAGAAAAATGGCAAAATTACTGGAAAGAAAATAAATCGTTTAAAACTGAAATAAATAAAAGTAAAAAAAAATTTTACTGCTTAGAAATGTTTCCTTATCCATCAGGCAAAATACATATGGGACATGTAAGAAATTATACTATTGGTGATGTATTATCTCGATATAAATCAATGCAAGGATATAATGTGTTACACCCTATGGGTTGGGACTCCTTTGGATTGCCAGCTGAAAATGCAGCAAGAGAAAATAATTTAGATCCAAAAACTTGGACGGAAGACAATATTTCTGTAATGAAAAACCAATTAAAAAGAATGGGTTTATCATTAGATTGGGATAGAGAAATATCTACTTGTTCTGAAGATTATTATAAACACCAACAACTTTTTTTTTTAGAATTATATGAAAAGGGCCTGGTTTATAGGAAAGAAAATTATGTAAACTGGGATCCAAAAGAACAAACTGTTTTAGCAAATGAACAAGTTATTGATGGAAAGGGCTGGAGATCAGGTGCAATAGTTGAAAGAAAAAAATTAAATCAATGGTTTTTTAATATTTCCAAATTTTCAGAGGAGCTTCTTGAAGGTTTAAATTACCTTAAAAATTGGCCTGATAAAGTTAAAACTATGCAAAAAAATTGGATTGGTAAATCTTTTGGATGTGAAATAAATTTTAAAATTGAAGGTGAGTTTCCAATTAATTCAATTAAATGTTTTACCACAAGACCCGACACTTTGTTTGGTTTTTCTTTTTTGGCAGTTTCCGTTGATCATCCTATATCAAAATATTTTGAAGATACTCCAGAATTTATTAAATTTAGAGAAGAATGTTCTAAAACTGGAACAACAGAAGAGTCAATTGCTCAAGGTGAGAAAATTGGCTATAAAACAAATTTATTAGCTATTAACCCTCTAAATGAAAAACAAAAAGTTCCGGTCTATTTTGCAAATTTTGTTTTAATGGATTATGGTTTTGGAGCAGTTTTTGGATGTCCGGCTCATGACCAAAGAGATTTAGATTTTGCAATGAAATATAATCTTAATGTTAAGCCAGTTGTAAAACCTCCTAATGAAAATGATAATTTTAAGATTGGAAAAGAAGCTTATACAGGACCAGGTATTATTTTTAATTCTGAATATTTAGATGGTTTTAAAGTCCCAGAAGAATCAATCATTAAAACAATAGATATACTTGAGAAAAAAAAATTGGGAAAAAAAAAAATTAATTTTAGATTAAAAGATTGGGGAGTATCGAGACAAAGATATTGGGGATGTCCTATACCAATAGCTTACGATAAAGATGGAAATGTTTTTCCAATTCCAAAGAGCCAACTTCCAGTTAAACTTCCAGAAAATGTTGATCTAAATAGCAAAGGTAATCCACTCGATAATGCTAAAGATTGGAAAGAAATAAAAGTTGGTAACAAAGAATTGACTAGAGAAACTGATACTCTAGATACATTTGTTGATTCCTCATGGTATTTTATTAGATTTTGTTCTCCTAACTATGAAAAGTATGGATTTGATTATGAAGAAATAAATTATTGGATGCCGGTAGATCAATACATAGGTGGAGTTGAGCACGCAATATTGCATTTACTTTATTCAAGATTTTTTACCAAAGCTTTAAATTATAAGAATAGTAAATTTAAATTAAAAGAACCATTTGAGGGATTATTTACCCAAGGGATGGTTTGCCATAAAACTTTCAAAGATGAAAATAGAAATTGGCTAAACCCTGAAGAGGTTGAGAGTAAAGATGGAAAAAATTATTATCAGAAAAAATATCCTGATAAAAATGTAATTGTCGGTCCATCAGAGTCTATGTCAAAATCAAAGAAAAATACGATTGACCCAGAAAAAATAATTAACAATTATGGTGCTGATGCTGTAAGACTATTCATTTTATCAGATAGTCCACCTGAGAAAGACGTCCAATGGTCAGAACAAGGAATGGTAGCCTCTTATAAATTTATTCAAAAATTATGGATTTTACATGAAAAAATAAAAGAAAAATTGACTAATTCTGAGAAAGTTAATGTTGATAAAATTTCTAAATTTACAAATCAACTAATTAATAAAATTAATTCAAATCTCGAAAGGTTTAATTACAATGTAATTGTTGCCAATATGTATGAAACTTATAATTACATAAATCAGGAAATTAATGAACCAATAAATAAAGAAATTTTATTAGAAAATTATAAAAAAATATTATCTGTAATGTCTCCTATAATTCCACATTTTACTTCAGAATGTCTTACAGACTTAAAATTAAATTCGTTTCAGAAATGGCCAGTGGTAAACAAAGACATGTTAGATGACGATATGATTGAATATGTTGTCCAAATAAACGGTAAAAAAAGATCTTTAATTACATCAAAAAAAGACTTGGATGAAAAATCTTTAATTAAAGAAATAAAAAAAGATGAAAAAAGCAAGAAATTTTTAGAAGGAAATAATATAATAAGGACTATATTTGTTAAAAATAAATTAATAAACTTAATAATAGAATGAAAAAAAAAACAATTTTATTAATATTAATTTTTTTCGTAGTTTCAAGCTGCGGCTTTAAACCAATATATTCCTCAAAAAAAACAAATTTTGACCTTGTAAAAATAGAAACTCTCGAAAAAAATAAAATAAATTCTAAAATTCAAAACAATCTTAATAACATTTCTAATGATGAAAGTATTAACAAATATAAATTAGTAATTAATTCAAATAAAGAAAAAAGAATTTCATCAAAAGATAAAAAGGGGAATGCACAAACTTTAACTATGGTAATCTCTACAAGTATCAAAATTTATAAAGAAAATAATATAATAAGTGATATTAATTTTTCTGAAGAATTTAGATATGATAACAACTCAAATAAATTTGATTTATCTCAATATGAAAATAATATTGAAAATAATTTAGTCGATAAAATTATTTCAAATATTATTTCTCACATTTTATCTTTAGAGGCATGATAATTAAATCATTTGAAATTGATAAAATAAATAAAAAAAATATAAATTTTTTTTTATTTTATGGAGAAAATGATGGTTTTAAAAGCGAAGCAATAAATAATATTTTCAATTTAAAGTCAGTAAAAAATATTCATAGATATGATGAAAAAGATATTTTAGATAACCAAGAAAATTTTTATAATACTATTCTATCAAAATCTTTATTTGAAAACGAAAAACTAATTATAATCATGCGAGCCAGCGATAAAATTTTTAAATTAACAGAAGAAATTATTGAAAAAAAACCTCAAGACATTAAATTAATTTTTAACGCAGGAATTTTGGATAAAAAATCTAAGCTAAGATCTCTGTTTGAAAAAAGTAGAGATACGATATGTATTCCCTTTTACTCTGACAACCCTCAAAGCTTGATGAATATTGTAAATAATTTCTTTAAAAATAAAAAAATATCAATTTCTCAAGATAAAACAAATCTTTTAATAGAACGTTGCAGAGGAGATAGGCTAAATTTAAGAAATGAGCTAAACAAAATTGAAATCTTTTTATCAAATAAGAAAAATATAAGTATTGATGAAATATTAAAATTAACTAACCTTGCAGAAAATTATAATATATCCGAACTGGTTGATAGTTGTTTGGCAAAAAATCTTAGAAAAGCTACAAATATATTGAATGAAAATAATTTTTCTACAGAAGATTGTATTCAAATAACCAGAACTCTTTTATTAAAATCAAAAAGATTACACAAACTACTTGGGGAAATTAATAACAAAAAAACAGCTGATGAAGCAATCTCTCAATTTAAACCTCCTATATTTTGGAAAGATAAAGAAACAGTAAAGAAACAAATTAAAAGCTGGACGCTAAACAAAACTGAAAGCTTAATCTATCAAACTAATGAGATTGAACTATTGGTAAAAAAAAATTCATTTAATGGAATACATATCATTTCAGATTTTATAATCTCTCAATCAAATTAACTAATAATTATTTTTAATTACTTCAATAAGTTTATTAAGTTGTTCATTATCTTTATACTCAAAAAGTATAGTTCCAGAATTGTTTTTTTTATTTTTAATTAAAACATTTAAACCTATCTTGTCCGAAAGAGATTTTTCAATTTCATTTAAATTAGGATCTTTAAATTTTACTATTGATCCCTTTTTTAACTTAAAAATTTTAGTTAAACTTTCAGCTTGTCTAACCGATAATTTTTTTTCAATAAATTTTTTTGCTAAAAATGAAGAATTTTCTAAACCAACTAAAACTTTTCCATGACCTTGTGATAACTTATCATTTTGTATTAATTCAACTACATCTGTTGGTAAGCTTAATAATCTTATAGAGTTGGAAACATGACTTCTACTCTTACCAATAAACCTTGCTACTTTTTCCTGATCATAAGAAAAATCATCAATTAAACGTTGATAGCCTTGAGCTTCTTCTATCGCGTTAAGATCTTTTCTTTGGACATTTTCAACTATTGCAAATTCAAGTGATTTTAAATCATCTGCCTCAGTTATAATTACTGGTACTTCATGAAGACCAGCGTTTTGCGCGGCTAACCATCTTCGTTCTCCAGCAATTATCTCATATTTTAATTTTTCATCTTTAGACTCTCTTACAATAATCGGCTGAATAATCCCTCTTTCTTTAATTGAATTTGTAAGATCTTCTAAGCTTTCTTCATCAAATTTTTTTCTTGGTTGATATTTATTTCTAATTAAATTGCCAATTGATAATTTATTTACATTTGTTTGTACTTTAGAATCACCTATTAAAGACGAAAGTCCTCTTCCTAATCCTTTTTTAATTTTAAATGTATCCATTGTTATGCGGCACTTTCAATTTGCCTATCTTGATTAATAAATTCATCAGTAAAGCTAAAGTAAGACTTGCTTCCAGGACAAGTTTGATCATAAATTAAAACTGGTACTCCATGAGACGGGGCTTCTGACAATCTAACATTTCGTGGGATCACGGTTGTGTAAACTTGATTTTTAAAAAAGTCTCTCGCCTCTTTTTCAACCTGAGATGAAAGCTTATTTCTCTTATCATACATAGTAAGCAAAATACCTCTAATTTTTAAGTTAGGATTGAGACTTACTTTAATTCGATCAATAGTTTTCATAAGTTGTGTTAAACCTTCAAGCGCAAAAAATTCTGTTTGCAAAGGCACTACCAATGAGTCAGATGCGACCAACGCCATTACTGTTAAAAGGCTTAGAGAGGGAGGACAATCAATCAATATATAGTCGTAATTTGCTCTAGAATCCTTTAAATAAGCCATTATTTCGTCTTTTAAAATAAATGCTCTTTTACTGTCGCCTGCTGTTTCAACCTCTAGACCTGATAAATCTACGTTGGATGTTACTAAATCTAAATTTTCAAAATTTGTTTTTTTAATTACATCATGAATATTTTTTGTTCCATTCATTACACTATAAATTGTTTCGCTAGAATTTTCCAAATTAGATAATCCTAGGCCTGTTGTTGCATTTCCTTGTGGATCTAAATCTATAACTAAAATTTTCTTTTTTTGTTTTGATAAGCCGCAAGCAAGATTTATTACTGTAGTAGTTTTGCCTACTCCACCTTTTTGATTTATAACAGAAATTATTTGTGTTTTATCCAATTTTTTTTTTTATATTTTTTATGTTTAATAAAAAAGAATCTTCATTAGTAAGACTCCTTTTTTCCTTATACTCAAAATCCCACTTCTTGGAAGCTTCCTTCAATATTTGTTTTCCATTTTTCCCCATAAAGATAATCAAATTACTATAATTATTAAAATTTTTATGAACTAAGTTCAAAACTAGCGGCAATGGTTTAAATGCCCTTGTCATTATTGTTCCACATTTTAAATTTGTAGATTTAAAAATGTCTTTTTGAATTACCTTGGTATTTAGATTAAGTCTTTCAGACACTTCTTTTAAAAAGCAGCTTTTATGATAGCTTTTTTCAAATAATATAAATTTTACTCTTTTTTTCAAATATTTTGCAATTATTGCAATTATTATCCCTGGCATTCCTCCTCCTGATCCTATATCATAGGTTGTATTGTTATTAAAGTCAACAATATCAGCTATTTGCGCTGAATCTATAATGTGCCTTGATCTTATGATGCTTTTTTTAGCGTTTTTTTTGCTAATTATATTAATTATCTTATTTTTTTCTATTAATAGGCTTATAAATTTTTCGAAATCTATATATGTTTCACGTGGAACATTTATATGTTTTAGTATTGAATATTTCTTAAAAATATCATCCATTAAGCTATATGCTTAATAGACTTTCTTTTTATGTGTGACAACAAAATATAGACAGCTGCAGGGGTAATTCCATCTATTCTTAGTGCTTGCCCCATTGTTTTGGGTCTTATCTTCTTAAATTTATCTTTTACCTCATTAGAAAGGCCTGAAAAATCGTCATAATTGATAATATCTGGAATAATCAAATTTTCATCCCTTTTAAAAGCCAATATATCGGCATTTTGTTTTTTTAAATAACCTCTATAGTGGGAATTTATTTCAATTTGCTCATCGATTTCATTTCCATGATTTGGCAATTTTGGCCAAATATTTCTAATTTTATTCATTTTAACATCTTTATGGCTTAATATTTGATAGGACGACCTTAAAACACCATCCTTGGCAATTTTAATCCCAAAAGTTTCGGCTTTATTTGGTGAAATAAATAGTTTTGACATTTTTTTCGACAAATCATCAAGCTTAGAATTCTTATCCAAAAATAATCTCTTTCGATTATCACTAATTAGGCCAATTTTAATGCCTATTTCTGTTAATCTTAGGTCTGCATTGTCTGCTCTTAAACTCAGTCTATATTCAGCCCTTGAAGTAAACATTCTATAGGGCTCAGCAACACCTTTAGTAACTAAATCATCTATCATTACTCCTATGTATGCATCAGATCTATCCAATATAAAAGGTTCAGATTTCTTCACTGATAGGGCCGCATTGATTCCAGCTACTAGGCCTTGAGCTGCAGCTTCTTCATAACCTGTAGTGCCATTAATCTGGCCGGCCAAATAAAGATTATGAATTTTCTTAGTTTCTAAAGTTAAAAAAAGCTCTCTAGGATCAACATAATCATACTCAATAGCATATCCTGGTCTGATAATTTTTACGTTCTCTAAACCATTGATATTGTTGCATATTTCCTGTTGAACAACCTCAGGTAGAGAGGTTGATATGCCATTTGGATAAATTGTATGGTCATCTAGCCCCTCAGGCTCAAGATATATTTGATGGCTTGACTTCTCTACAAATTTAACAACCTTATCCTCGATTGAGGGACAGTACCTTGGGCCAACACCTTTTATAGAACCAGAATACATGGCACTGCTGCTTAAATTCTTTTTAATAATCCGATGAACATTTTTATTTGTATATGTCAGACTACATGAAACCTGTTTATTAAGATTTGTTTTTGTTAAGAAAGAAAAGAAATAAGGTTCTTCATCAGCATGCTGCTGCTCCAGGTTGTCAAAATTAATAGTTCTTGAATCTAGTCTTGGAGGTGTTCCTGTTTTAAGTCTTCCAATTTTAAAGTTATATTTTTTTAACTGTTCACTTAATCCAACTGATGGTTTTTCATCATATCTACCTGCTGGCACTTTTTTATTACCAATGTGAATCAATCCGTTCAAAAAAGTTCCTGTTGTAAGTATTGTCTTGTCTGAATGAATTTCTTTACCTGACTGAGTATAAAATCCATTTATAACGTTTTTATCGAATATAAACCCAATAACAGGATCAGAAAAAACACTTAAATTACAGTAGTT
>MDTG01215957.1_pt1 | contig 12807 bp, 17 predicted proteins | sample 811421 | NCBI WGS metagenome assembly MDTG01 (sample SAMN05326645, study PRJNA326480) | marine metagenome | isolation source: seawater | place: Pacific Ocean: South East | collected 2011 | reverse complement strand
TGGAGGTGATAAACATGATCATATAACATCAGAAGAGGAACATCATCATCATCACAGTGGAGGTGATAAACATGATCATATAACATCAGAAGAGGAACATCATCATCATCACAGTGGAGGTGATAAAAGGAAATATATAGATATAAACAATAATAAAGTTAAAAGATTAAATAAAAATAAATATGATTATTCTAAATTTAGAAGAATAAAAAATATAGAATACAATCCATTTAAACATGATAGAATTAAAAATATTAAACGTGATAAAATTATAAATAATAAGATACATATTAATACAAAACCTTTCTCCAATAACATACCAATAAAAGAGATAAAGAAAAATGAAAATATAAAAATAGTTAGAATTAAAGCATCTGACTTGATAGGTTCACATTAAAAAAAAATATGGTATTTTATTATATAATGATTTCAAAATATATTATTCCCTTTTATTTTTTTATCTCTTTATTTATAGGTTTATTTATTGCATATATTTCAACACCTGTTCCAGATGTTATAATAAAATATCCTACTCCGCAAAATGCAGGAAAGATAGTATATAAGGATGATTCTAATGTATGTTATAAATATAAAGCAGAAGAAGTTAGTTGTCCCAAAGATAAAAGTAATGTTAAAAATATAGGTGATGAAGAACAAAGTGCAAATAGTGAAAATAGTATTGATAGTATTAATACCAAACACATATTAGACAAATCAATAAAAACGAATACAATTAAAAATATGGAAAGTTTTTTAACGAATCTAAATAATAAATATTCTCTATACTAATAATATAAATATTATGAAAAATATTTTTGATAAATATGAATTTAGAATATTATTATCTATTATATGGGGATTAGGAATCTCTTGTCTATTTAGACAAGTTTGTAAAGGTAGAAATTGTATCGTTTTTAAGGCACCGAATCCAATTGAAGTTAAAAAAAATATATATATTGAAGATGGTAAATGTTATCGCTTTGATACAAAAGATACCGAATGTACAGATGATGCTGTACATTCTTATTAAAAATATAATTTATTATTATTTAAAAAAAATATATATTATAATTTTAATCTATTAAAATTATAATGAGTGGATATATATTTGCAATCGGTGGTGGTAATAATTTAGATACAAGTATTTTTAAAAAAATGATTGATGTGTCTAAGAATAAAAAAGTACTGTTAATAACAGATGCTTCAACCTATGCATTTACAAAACATGAAAAAAAAACAAAAAAATATTTTAACAAATTTAATGATATATCAATTAGCAGTATAAAGATAAGTGATGTAAAATCTAATAGAGAATTATTATCAAAAATAAATTCAAATGGTATTATATATTTTACAGGAGGATATCAATCAAATTTATTAAAAGAAATAAATAAATTTAATCAACGTTATAATATAGAATTAAGATCTATTTTTAAAGAATATTTGTTAAAAGGTGGTATTATAGGCGGTACAAGTGCTGGAGCATCAATATTAGGTAGATTGATGCCAACTGGATTTAATTCAGGTATTAGAAATAATAATTATTATTTAGGTAAAAAAAAAATAGGTAAAAATATTCAAAAGGTTGAATATTCATTAGATTTATTACCTTATATAATTGATCAACATTTTAGTGAAAAAAAAAGACATGATAGAGGGATTGGTATGGCAATAGACAATAAGATGAAATTAATTGGTATAGATGAAAATACAGCATTTTATCAAAAATATAATTCTAATAATATTTATAAATTAGGTAGAAATAAAATTACTATATATGATGGTAGAAATGCTAAATTTAAATCAAAGGATAATAAACTATATATTACAAATATTTAAATATATACAATGTATAATACATACAAAATAAAAATTTGTATATATTAATGTTATTAGAAATAATTGTTATTATTATAGGATATATTATAGGATATTATTTAATGTCATCATGTATTTATATGAATCAAAACTATCATGGTCCTGATTCTAATATAATTAGAAAATATATATATCATCAAGATGGTAAATATTATAAATTTACTCCTGAGGTATGTGTATGCATAGATTAATTATAAAAATAAAAATTGTGCGTTAAATTTTAGATGAAATTATAAGAGAATTTATTATAAAATGAGTGGTACACAAACAGTCCAAATGCAACCGCCAAATGAAAATATGGCTACGAGTATAGAACACTTGCATACAAAAGAGAACCATCAAGATAATAAAATGGTAAAGAATATAATGGATAGTTACCAAGATATGGAAATACAGGAAAATGAAGATGATAATCCTGAAGAAATATATAATAGAAGAATGATGGAAGATATTAATGAACCACCTGATCAAAATCATATGGAAATGGTGGAGGAACCTGTGCAGCAAAATATTCAGCCTGTTGTAAAAAAAAAAACAATGGTAAATTCATTAATGGATTCTATTAAAGGTCCACTAATAGTAATGGCTTTATTTTTTGTATTAAATCAAAGTTTTATTATTGATACAATAAATTCAGTAATAATTAAACAATTAGGAGAAGAAAGTAGTTATAATATGTTTGGTTTAATATTTAGATCTGTATTATCTGCTATTTTATTTTACGCACTTAATTTTTTTTCATAAATGATTTTTAATATTATATTATATTATATATAATATAATGGTTAAGAATAAATTAGATAATGTTATTAATAATTTAAGTTGTATACTTGTAGTTATACTAGTTATTATTTTATTACTTACCCGTGAAAAAACTAATAATATATTTCAGTCAATTGTTATTTGGCTTATCATCTATATAATATCATATTGGTGTACAAAGTCTATAGACAAATCTGTAGCAGTTTCAATATTACTAATTATTATAATATCATTTATTAATTGCAGAGGTGGAATTGTAGAAAATTTTACTGATGAAGATATTAAAAATAATGATAAATTATTAGCTACAGAAGAAGAGACTAAATCAGATAATATGGAATCAAAAGTAAATGAAACAAAAGATATGATTGACAGTTTAGATAAAATGATTATAAATAAAAATATGGATTTTAAAAAAACAGAATTTAATGCATTGGATCCAACAGAAATAGGTAATATGCTAAAGTTTAGTGCATCTGATAAAGATAGTGAAAAAAGTAGCAAATTAAATACAAATAAGAAAAAATTTACACCTGCTGAAGCTCAAAGAGAAACATTTAGATTAATAGATACAGTAAAACAACTAGATGATACAATTAAATCTTTAGGACCCACACTATCTCAAGGAAAGGAAATAATGAATATGTTTGATAAAATAAAAATTTAATCGAATATAATAAATATATAACTATTTTTCATTTTCAATATATAATATTAAAATATAAAATATTATATATTATATATTAGTATGAAGGAAAAAACTAAAAATATTATATGCTTATCTATTTTAATTATAGTTCCTGTTATATTATTAATTCTTTGTTCTACAGGGTATTCATTTAGAAAACATGAAGAACCAGAGCATTTTTTTGGTTCAATAAAAAATTATTTTTCTCCCAAAGAGATTCCAAATATGCAAGATGAATCAATAAATACTGTACCTACAAATACTATATCTAGTACTACATTTCCATTAGATACCGAAGATGATGTTGATGTTATGAAAAAAAGATTACCTAATATGGAAACGAATTATAATAAATATAACTTAAATGATATAGATAATAATTTTAAACCAAAAAGTACATCTTCTCATATGCCATCTGTAGATTCTACAAATAATATATTAAATAAAAAAATACAACCGTCTAACATGCATAAAAATTTAGACAATAAAGGCGATGACTTAATAGATATTAAAAAAAAAGAAATTCCACAAAAGGAGCTTGGTCCAATAAATCCATCAAGTCCTAAAGCTGGTCCACAAGAATTAGAAAAAAATATTAATATTGATAATTTAATTGGTCATAATAGTTTTAAATTTTTTGATTCAAAATTTATACCAGATAAAAAAAAATATGTTTATACAGGAGCAGAAATAGGTGTAGATGGTGATGTTCCGATAAATTTCAAATGTTATGGTGGAGAAGAACCAATACAAGCAGAGGCTATTGCACTTGTTAATGAGGATGGACAAATTTCAGATATTAGATTAGTAAATAAAGGAAAAGGATATAAAAAAGCTAAAGTAAAGATAGAAGGTGGAAATGGTCATGGATGTAAAGCAAAAGCAGTTGTAGATGATAATAGTACTATATCACATATAGAAATAATTAATGGTGGAAAGAATTATGTCAGTACCCCGAATGTTATAATTAGCAGTCCAAATCAAAATAAATCATGCAAATTATTTTATAAGAAACAATCAAGTTAAATTTTAAATCTAAATATATTATATAAATGGCTAAATCAAAAGTTAAATCAAGAGTTTTAGAATATTTTACTCCTCATCGTGTAATGTTATTAATAATAACTATATTTTTAATATTTTTATTTGCATATTACAACTTTAAATATATAAATGAAAAAAAACAACATAGATAAATATAGAATTAATTATATAGGTATTTTATTCATTATTAATAATGAATAAAATATTTGATTATATTATATGAAATATAATAGGAATATATTATATGTTATATTTGTTATTTCATTACTTGTGACATTAGGTTTATTAATTTATTTCTATATTAAAGGTTTACATAATGAAAAATCAAGTAATTATTTTATAGATAATAAATCAAATAATGGATTACAATCTAATGATAGATTACAATCCAATTATGGATTACAATCTAATGATAGATTACAATCCAATTATGGATTACAATCCAATAAAAACCAAACAGATGTAATTAGTAATTTTGATAATTATGATGAGAATATACCATATACAAATGTAAATCCTTCTATATATGCTCAACCAACTGTTATATATAATAGTCCTTCTATAGGTTATGATCAGAATATAAAATCTCCGCAAGAAAGACTTGCTTTAGAAAGAGTATATAATCCACTTAAATATCCATATAAAAGTCCGCCTTTTTATAATCAAAATTGGTATCCAAATCAAATGTTACCAGCCCAAGTAATAGGTTGTGGAGCTAGGAATACACCTTGTATGGGTGGTTCTCAAATACCTATCGCAAATCCTATGACACCAATAGATATAAGTGACAGAAATATTGCACCTATTAATATATCATCTAGAGGGCCATTAGGTAAGCCACAACAAGTTGGTGCGATATATAGAATAATGGGAAATGAGAATACAGTATATCCATTATTCGGTAGAAAGAAATATCCAAATGGTGATAAATGGGAATACTATACAACAATTGGACAATATGGTGTAAAAATGCCAATTATTTCTCAAAGAAGAAATGTAGAATTAGGTACAAATGATATAGTCTTCATACAAGGTCAAAGAAAGGCACCATATAGAGTTACTATGTATGAAAATGATACACCAGAATATATTCCTTATATTTAAACTGAACTTGATATTTTAGGTGTTAACATTGTGTTTAAATTCTTTGCACTCATTTTACATTTTATTTCAGGTAGTATTTCATAATTATTCATAGATGTATAGTTGCATGTATTAAAAGGTTTAATAGATTTAGAATGTGTATTAGTTGCTTCATCTATGAGACTTAGATCAAATTGACTTCTTGCTTGTACATTATTACTAAAACATCTATTAATCTTGTTTTGATTTATAATTTCATTACCATATAGGTTTTGATAAAATTCTGCACTATTTGGTTTATATGAATTTGCTTTAGCTTTTGGAGGGCAAATACCTTTTATATATTTAAGTTTTCTTCCTTTTTTAATTTCGTTATAATATTTAATATGTTCATATGGTAACTTCATTTCTTTACCATCTTCTCCATGTAAATATAACCAATTGATATAATCTTGTAGGGTCATACCTTCTTGATAGAATGATTTAAATATTTTTCTATCAAATGAATTCATTGTGCTTGGATGAGGAAAATTTGTCCTACCATAATTATTCTTTTTATTTTCAAATCCATTAATATCATAGCATACATCATTTTCATCAATATGATCAATTACAGGATCATCTTTATTATTAATATAAAATGAATTGTTTTCTAGTTGCGAATAACCTTTTATATTTGATAATTTATCTGTTTCATATGAAAGATCACTTAATTTAATGTGTTTACCATATTCTATATTATCATTATTTGTAAAATTTTCTTTTTGTTCAATATTATTATTAGTATTACCTTTATCAATAATAATATCTTGCTTAGGAATATTTATTTTTATTCCTGTTAATTTCTTATCAATAATAGTTAATATTAATAAAAATAACATATACAATATAAAAAATATAAAAATTATAGATATAATAAAATACATAGAATTATTATCAAACATTATCTAATTAATAGTAATATAATTTTTAAAGAAAAAAAAATAAAAATAAAAAATATGCTTTAATTAATTATGAGTCCTAAAGATACAAATCCATATAATATTAATTTTTCAGATATATATAAACTTTATTTTGGAACTGCTTATAGCCCTACTAATTTTGTTAAAGATGTAAGTGTAACAGAATTTTTAATTGAAAATGAAGAAACAGGTGTAATTGCAGCAGAACCATTTAATTTATGTACTACAAGTTGTGAACATAATCATACAGGTATTAATTCTCAAATACCTGCGGATGATATCAAAGTTGAAGTTTATCAAAACATTGTTTTCTTTAAGTTTCCTAAAAATGATGCTATATTGACTTATACACCAACAAGTCAAGCAAATGGTGCCCCTAGTGTAGGAGAAATGACATGTAAAGGGAATGTTCCATTTAATTTTCAATTTAATTTGGTCGGATTTTTTTTAATAACACCTCCTTCCCATGCTCAATATCAACAGACCAATCAAAATCCAAATTTTGCTGATCCTAATAGATCGATTCATGCAGCAGCTATATTAATTTATCAATCAATATGTACTCCTACTATTAATATAGGATGTATAGTGAGTCTAGAACAAGATCCTGATTCAACAAATGATACTCCACAACAATGTTTGTATGGTTCTATTTTACATGGAATAACTAAAAGTATGATAAATATTAATTCTCTGAATAAAAATACAACTAGTCCTTTATTAAAAGTTACTCTAAAATCTTTATTAGATAAATCTGATAAATCTTGTAATACAGAAAATACCAATATAGTTCCAGATCATTTAATGCCAGAAGGAAATGAATCTTTTTTTACATGGTTAGATCCTAAACACAATGAACAATTATTTTGGATTTCTTATGAAAATACTATAAAACTAAATAATATTGATGATTTCAGAAAATCGATATCTGAAAACAAATATTGGGAAACAAGTTATAATGATTTAAATAATAGAAATGCTAAAATGACTAAACAAATTACATTTTATAATGAGATTTCACCGACTAATACTCCAAATCCAAATGGAACAGCAGAAATTAGAATTACTGCAAGTTTTAAAGGTAATAAAGAAGATATTTCAACATATGCATATCATAACGATAATGTTATTGACGCAAAACATGTAGTTGCAGATTTAATATCAGATACGAAAGAAACTGATACAGATGATCCTGTTGTTGTTGTAAATTCTACAGGAGCAGATAGAAATAAAACTGTATTAGTTGAAGTAGATAATGCTCCATTAAAAGGACTATCTGGCGGTGTTACAGAGGAAGATATAAACAATATTTCTAGTAAAATTGATAAATTAAGCGGTGTTACAGAGGATGATTTAAGCAATATAATGGATGAATTAACAAGTTTAAAAAACAAAATACCAACAACCACTTCAAGTAGTAATAAAGGAACGTCTATAATAATGTATTTTTTATTGGCATATTTATTTGCGAATTTTTTAGCTGTATACATTTACTATAGAAGAGATTCAATCCCTAAAATTCTCCTATTTATATTTCCTTTCTTATTATTAATTAATAAATCAGGAAATACAAGTGCAACAGAAAATACAAGTGGAACAACTACATCACAAAATCTCAATGGAGTTGTTAGTACGTTAAGTAATATAAAATCCGGAATGATAACTAAAAATAAACTAATTGAAATATTAGGGCAAGCACCAGCAGCAGAACAAGTACCAGCAGCAGAATCTGCACCTGCTGAAGCACCTGCTGAAGCACCTGCTGAAGCACCTGCTGAAGCACCTGTTGAAGCACCTGTTGAAGCACCTGCTCCTGTTGAAGTTGGTCCTGCGGAACTTCTAAAAGAATTAAGTAATCCACAAACCGGTGGAAAATTAAAAAATAAAATTAAAAAAAAAAGAGCAAAATTTGGATACAAGAGGTTTAGAAGAAGCCAGCTTTAGAACTTCCATCTATTTCCACAATTAATGCATTGAACAAATGTAGTCATTGGTTCATCAGCAGATCTTGTCTGTAACTGATAATAAGATGTTTTATTCTTTTTACACCTTCCACATTTAAATTCATCAGTTATATTTTCTTTTCCAATAGAATACATAAAATCTTCTTCTGCCTTTTTCTTTTCCAAATATTTATCCCATTTTTTTTTAAATAATTCATGTGGTCTCATGAAAGCTATGTTTTTTAAATCGATTTTATCATTTATAACTAGATCATACAATTCATTATTTTTTATGTAAGAATTTTTATCTAAATTTAAATAAATATTCATTACTTTATTTGAGTATATTCTTCTAAAATATCTATCATTAATGTCATTCAATACTCTATTTTCTATTGCTTTTTTAATTGTATAATCATATATACTTTCTTCGATTTTTTTTGATTTATCTTTATCAGATAATATAGAATCAATTTTATCAATACATATTTTCCTATAATTAACTTGTTTATTATCAGTCATATAATTAATTATAATGATAAATTTTTAAGTTATAATATATTCAATTTTTATAATTTATAAAAAAATGAATTAATTTAAAAGCTATTCAATATTTATTATATATGTGTGATATTATAAAAAAATACACTAATAATAATATTAATGATAAAGTATTAGAAATATATGTAGGATTATCTAACAGTACTCATTTTAATAAAAATATAAATATTATTTATTTTGAAAAAATGTTAACATTTTTTAAAAATAAAATTAGCAAAGAAAACATAAATAAAAAAAAATATCATATTTATTATGATGATAATAAAGTACTAATAGTATTTACAAACGGATCGTCTATATCAAATAAAATAAATATTACCAATTATGAAATATCAAATAAAAATAAAACACATTTTTATTTTAAAACACTACAAGTAAAAAAGATACAAAATGATAATTTTGAACCAAAATATACATATGATAAAATTGAATCAATAGATTCTATAATATTTAAGTATTTAGATATTGATATAGAATTTATAAAAAATATATCTAAAAATATTAGTTTTAATATTAAAATTGTATGTAATAATTCAAATAAACATAACTTAGAAAAAATCTTAAAATATTTTATATAGCTTCTATATTATCATCTATAATGATACATCTACAAAAAGTATGCCTATCTTTATATGATATAATTTCATATATTTTATTAAGTACAGTCATGTATCTTTCTTCATTATTAAGAATATATAGCTTATGTATATCTTCTGTATAATTAGATAAAAACATTTCAGTGCAATTATATTCGGAAATATTATCAAATAACTCTATTAAACTCATTACGTCTAGTTTTGCTAATTTTTCATTATTAAAAATTAGATTATGTTTTCCCATTATGTAACTTATTTTAGCTATGATATTAGTAGAATTTTCTTTAATATTATATATTTCATTTCTTCTATATTCATTCAGTTCATTACTATACTTTATATATGTCTTGTAAATATATCTTTTATTATAAATACTAAATGACTGTTTAGTGTATGGATTATATAATCTATTTACATTTTTACTTATATTATATAATTCTCTAATATCAAAGAAATATCTATTTTGTACAATTAAAAATTTAATTGGTATTGATTTTAAATTTTTACCAATGAGACTAGTTGTATTTAAAAGCTTGTATTTATTAAATAATTTATTAAATAATTCAATAATTTTATTATATTTTTTTTTATCTAATGATTCTTTTATATCATTTTCTGATTTTTTTTCTTTTTTTATTATTTTACTAATATTTATTTCAGAATTAGCCTTTCTTTTCATTTAATATATATAATTAATATTATTTTAAATAATAAATTTATAAACATAAGTTATAATTTTATTTATTTTCTATTATATATTTATAATGGAAGTGAAGATACTTATAAACTCTTTACTGATTATATTAATCATCTATATTATACTAGATAATATACCATATAGATATAGATTCGGTGTTGAAAAAAGAATACAAATTAATAGATTACATAATAGAGATGAAAATAATGAAATAAAAGAAAATTTCGAAACAAATAAAAATTTCGAAGCAAATAAAAATTCATTAGACTTTTTAAAAGAAAATAATAATAAACAAGAATTGTATAATTATTTACTTGGAGAAGATAATACAGAAAGTATAAATGATAGTCCTGATTCATCAATTAAACCATCTAATTATTGGTTATCAAATGATAATGTTCCTAATTATGGTTCCAATATAATGGATATTAAACAGAATTATAATGTAGAAAAAAACTTTGATGGATTACAGCAAAATAAACTAGAAGAATCTAAATATGGTTTAAAAAATGAAAAACAAATAATGGAAAAAACAATTGTAGATAAACAAACTCAACAATCCTCATTTTTAGATTCAAATACAAACGATAATCAAAATACATTTAAACCTGACACATGGAAATATAAAAATGAATTACCAATGAATGGAGGAATGTTTAATGGATTATCAGGTTTTGATTCATTAAATAGTAGTTATGCTGTTTATGATGTTAACGATCTAAATTTAGAAAATTGTAATAATGAAACATCATGTAAGCCAAAAGATGATTTAAGACCTGGATTAGGAAGTCTAGCTCATAGTGCAGATTTATATAATCAATAATTAATTTTTTTAATTTTTTAAAAATCTTTATAGATATTATGGATACAACAAGTTATTATGCATGTGTTATTATAGCATATATAGCATTTGCATTTTTAGGATTATTAATAAATTATTTTAATACAGATATTATCTATTTACTTTCTATTATGTTTGTAGGGGTTGGATGTACATCAATAGTAGTTGATAAAATAATATCAGATAAAAATAACAATAAACCATTTTATCATAATATCTATAAAGATAAATCATATATGATATTATCAATCTTAAATTATTTAAGATTATTATTACTAATAATTGCTTTATCTTTTAAAGATTTAGGAGCAGTAAATGCTACATATTTAACATTTCCAATATTTGTAATTATATTAGGTATTCCTATACTTAAATATATACCAACTAAAAATGAAATATTAGGTGTAGTATTGGCATTTATTGGTATATTAATTATTAATTTTAATTCTTTAAGGAGAGTTATTACAGGTAAATTTACAAAAATAATTTTATATACATTTTTATTCCCACTAATCGCATCAATTGTTATTTCATATATTATACTATTATCAAAAAAATATTCTCATTTAACAGCCAATCAATATATAGAAGCAATATTTGTACCTGTAATACCGATTACAATATTTATTTGTTTATTAAGAAATTTACCAATTTTTAAAAAAATATTTAATTATATATGTGTTCCTCATATTAAACCAAATATTTTTAAATTTTTTATGGTATTGTTATATGCTATCTTAATATTTTATCCGTCAAATTTAATAATATACCTATTTGTAAAAAAATATACTGCTATTTTAGCAAGCATATTAAGTTATGTGGCAATATTTATGAGCTTTATAATTAAAAAATATTATTTTAAAAAAAAAATAAAATATCATAAAATATTTGGTTCATTTTTTGTACTTGGAGGTATCATAATAATATCATATGCAACTCATAAAATAAAACATTTAAAATAAGCTAAAAAAAAATAATATAAAGATTTCATCATATTATAAATATAATGAGTACAAGAAGTAGATTTTTTAAAGATACAAGAAGGAGAACTTCATATGATAAATATGTAGCACAAAAAAGTATTTGGGATAAGGCATATGATGTTAGTAAACAAATAAATGATAAAGTATCAAATAAGAGAAATGTTTTTTCTGATAATTTTATTGATTTTTTGCAAAGTATGCGAGGAGAAATAAATAGTGTTCAAAGACATGAATATAAAAACATTAATTTTTATCCAAAAAATACTATTATTGATGATATTGATCAATTCTTTAATAGAATTGTTAATGTATATTTAGATGAAGAATTATCAGTAGATGAAATTTATGAAAAAATTAAATTTGAATCTGTTGAAATGATTCGACGATGTCAAAAAATGAAAATAAAGTATAGTCAATTATACAGTATTTAAATTATATTTTTTTCCATGTTGTCCATGGTGTCCATTCTTTATGATAATCTTTTCTATTTTTATCATAGTCTCTTTCTAATCCATTCTGTAATAGCCAATTTCTACCAATATCTCTTGATAATTCGTAACCTGGTAAATATGGTATACTTTTATATTTCTGAATATCATATAAATTACTTCTGAATATTTCTTTCATTTGACATTCCGGATTTAATTTATTATTCATTAAATTAATATAAATTTTTATTATTTTTGTATAGAATAGTGATGGTATAAATGATGGTTCATACAATTCATGAATATTTTTTTTATTTAATATACATTGTAATTTTTCATTT
>MDTG01091148.1_pt1 | contig 12807 bp, 7 predicted proteins | sample 811421 | NCBI WGS metagenome assembly MDTG01 (sample SAMN05326645, study PRJNA326480) | marine metagenome | isolation source: seawater | place: Pacific Ocean: South East | collected 2011 | reverse complement strand
GGGATAGGATTATCGTCAACATTATCGATAAGATGGTTCTCCCAATCGGCATAAGGTTTCCTTATTTCAGATGTATAAGTTTGAAAGTACTGTTCGAAATACTCTGCGCCGTCGATGAACTGTTCAAGATTACTTTTGAACAGTTTTTTTGCGTTTTTTACTTCATGATGAAGCTGCTCGCTATTAATATTATGCGACCTCCCGAGTTCTTTTAAAAGCTCTAATGATTTACTTACCTTGGTGTTAAGTTCATCCGAGATGAGGCGCACTTCCTTAGAGCTAAATGGCTCAATTACGCTTCTTATTAATTCTTTGGCACTACCTAGCCTTACTGAATTATTTCCTCCTCCCAAAGCATTATGAATAATGCTACTTGGCCTACCATCGTGACTATTAAAGTTAGGGCGCGCGACCCATTGTATACAGCTGATATCATACCCAGGATTCATTCTTGAACCTAGAGCATGGATGCTGGGGGCGGAGGGGTCAAGTGTATATTGACTTTTGTAAGATGAGTGAATAGGCAGAGCTTCTACTCCTCTGATCATCTTTGTTTTAGATGATAGGTTATTTAGATTTTTCCAAACCGGGGGAAGGCCATCTACCAGGGTGTATTTAGGTAAACCATTTTCAAAAGTAGTCCCGACTCCAATGGAGGGTATAAAGTTAGGGTCATCTAAAGGGCAGTCAAATACCCATCTGGGGGGGCCACCAGGAAGGTAAAGTCCTAGGTATTTCATCGAACTTAATGTCTCTGCGTTTAACTGATTGAGCTTGTTCCAAACTAGTTGACCTAGGAATTGATCAATTACTCCTCCCACAATTCCAAATTTAGTTAATCCCAGAATTAAATTTCTTCTCGTGAGCTTGTCCATTAGTCTTCCTCACATTTAAGGTCATCAATATTTTCGATTAATTCTTTTACTAGTTGAATATTTTTGGAATTCCAACCCACACCACCTTTTTTGTCCATATGGCCAACGGCTTTTCCGTATGGTTCAGAACATTCAATTTCACTTTCAGATAGAACGCTATACATTCTTGATGTGCATGGAGTACTTCCGATTAAATCAAGTCCGTCTTTTGCACCGTAATTTTTTAGATTTTTAAGGTACTCTAACTTTTCTGCGCAATTCGCTTCATAGGCTTCGCTATATTGGTAAAAGAAGTTTCCTTCTCCTTTGTGGCAGCCCGTGCAAGTATAAAAATTATTAAATAATTTTGATACATTCTCCTCATTTGAATTTGTTACAACATCAACCGTTGGTTCATCTTTCTTATCACAAAGGTTTTCATCACTAAAACCGACTACCGACTCTAAAAAATAATCACTTCTTATAATTTTTTTTATCACTTCTTTCATGCTAGAGATCTGTTTGCTTTTAAAAGATCTACCAAGATCTTTTATAAAATGATATTTTTCTAAATCGAGTTTGTTGAGCGTTTCGCTTCGGTCAAAGTCGCCACCCTCACTAAACATGGGAATCTTACTACCTGTGAAAAAGTGAAAATACCGGCTTACACCACAAGCATAAAAGTCCAGGGTTCGTGAAAGTTCATCACCTAATTGATTAAGCCCCATAACCTTTTTATAAACTAAATTATTATCTATATCTCTCATTAATAGTGCTCCATAAGGCTTTGAGCGTTGAAAACCACTTGAGAAGTATGCAGTGTTTAGATTATCATTGTCATAAAATTCACCAGTCTCCTCGTCCGTAAATTTTTCATGTGGATAAAGAGAAAGTTTAAATTTGTCTGCTGGAACATTGATGTTAGGGTGAGTAGTTGTTTGAATAATACTGTTATTATAAAGTTCTAGAACTGAGTTAATATTTCTTCGATATTCAAAAATCTCTTTGATACATCTTCCGTAGACCCCAAAAAGTCTTGAAAATTCACTATCACTGTTCAAGTTCGATTCTACAACGTTATAAACACACTTACATTTGTTCCCCATCTTAAGTCTAGTTTTTCCATTTGGGCATGGGTCCGTGCACACGAGGTCTCTCGGTAATTTAAAATAAGTATCTTTTGAGTCACAATTTTCAATGTTGAAAAATTCTTGAATCGTGCAATTTTCTTTTGAACTACATCCTCCGATGTTGGATTCTGGGAAGTCATTTTCCTTGATTTGGTATTCACAAATCTCTGTTTTAGTAATTGGTACTTCATCATCGTCAACGTCTTTGCTGAAGCATCTTTCGTAATTGTAATTAATCAGCGCGCTTAAGTAATTTGCCGATTTATAATATTCCGTATTTTCGAGATTTACGGCATTTGGAATCCCCAGACGGTCTACTCTAATGTCCCTTGTGGCCGCGCTTATTCTATCCAGTGTGGAGTGACAGGTCATGCAAGCAGCGCCATTATTTCGAAATGAATGACCTGCAAGAGCTTGTTTCGCATTTACATCACCATTAGGAATATCAAGTATGTTAATAACAGGCGCCTCTCGACATAAAAAGTCAGAGAGAAGGTGATATGCATATCTCCGAGAAAAATACTCATTAGCTGCATGAGTTATAGATGGTTTATTTCCTGCAGAAACTCCTGTGTTATTATTTAAGAAATAGCTTGCTGATCCAATTGCCCCGCCCCCACCATGGTTCTTTAAATTTAATACTCTGTCATTTTCTGAAAAGACCTCGTTGTTTACGTATTGGCCTTCATCACGAGTTTGAAACATTGGGTAATGCTTTATGTAACAATCAGTTGCATTTTTAACTCCGATTAGTTCCCCCCGCTCGAGAAAAAAATGTTCACTTTTTGTATTGCAGGGGGACTCATCAACGTTCGAATTTGATGAGAAGGACTCTTTTAATGTTTTCCACGCGATATTTTCGCCAGTGTCAGGATCTCGGTTCACTGTATGTCTTAAATCAAGTTCAAAAGGATTAGTGGTCCAAGGAAGGATTAAATATCCAGATTTCTCGTTCAAATAACTTCCCTCTTTAATTTTTGATAAGTCTTTATCATAGCTAAAATAACGCATTAATAGATACGATGCTCTTTCTCCTTCCCCATTTTCGGTAAGAAATTGTGAGATCCCTGTAGAAAATCCAAAATCGTCCTCCATATTTGTGCCACTTGAGTCTGAAGCGGAGTTGGCAAAATATCTAGGGCCTTCACGTTTGGCCTCTATTGCGATGTCTCCCTTCAGTATAGAATCCCACGAAACTCCATCAGCTAATAATGCTTTGGTGACTCTTAGAGCAGCCTCTGTATTTTCATGAACATCAAAATTACCAGCTGCCTGGTGATTTGCATACCCGTCTACACTGGAGAGCCATGATCTGTGAAAGTCATTAAAGTTTTTTAATACTCTTTTTCTTAAAAGAATGTCTGTCTCATCAAGAAGATAGGTCCCATCTGTGCCAGCAGGTTTAAGCGTTGCTAAATTAATTAATTCAATACATTTATTAGCGATGAATTCACTTTTATTATCACCCTCTAAGATTTCACCAAGGTCTTTTTTGATAGCATTGATTTGATCAGTCGATGGATTTTGTCGCGTGATGATTCGGTAACACTTAATGTATCTTAGTAAGTTGATGTCAATTGAATCGATATACTTGAACTCGGCTTTTTTTAGTTGGTGCTTTTCACTGCATGAAATATTTTCTACGTTCTGGATCTTTCTACCTCCATCACGTTCATCAGGTTCTATTGTGGGGGAGGCAGACTCTTGTTTAATCACCGCTAGATTAGATGACTTGTTGTTCATATCATTGCAGCTCAAAAAAATTAAGCAAGCTAGAATTTGAAGCTGGGGATTAAAAATTATTTTTCTAAATAACTTTTGTGTAAGATCAATCATTATAGGTTCTTATCGGTAGTTTGTATTGAGTATTTAAGCTTAGATTTAACGATACTTAATTTATGTTTAACCACCTTACAAAATACTTCAAAAATACTTTTTAATAAATGTAAGTATCATAAATCACATTGCTTTGCCGGCATGATTATTGCTCCAGAATATAAGGGTGGATATTGGAGGAATAGTTTGAAACATATTTTATATTTAATTTTACTCAATTTCTTATTTTTTTCTCAGCGGTCCCTTTCTGAGGAAGAAAAAAGTTACGTAAATCCATTGATAAATCATCAGCAGTATGGTCCTTTTAACAACAACACTGGAACAGGTAACCTTGCCCAAAAAATCATTCATTTAACCGACAATGCTACCCTAGGTGCTGTTCAATCAACTTTATCTATGTTGCATATTCCTTATTCTTTTATTGATATTTCTGTGATCGGAGATCATTCAGGAAAGCGAAAATTGAAATTTGATTCATATAATTCACCTAACTCTGAAATTGTACAATTTATTTTAAAGGGCAATCCAATTAATGCCTCTGCTTATTCTTTAGGGTTAGGTCAAGTAACACCGGAAGGGGCGGAGCATATTGAAGATCATGAAGCAGGACATTCTGTTGCCTCGGCAACATTAGGGCCTTTATATTTACCAGTTGTTTTTATTACTTATGCCGGACACAATTGGCATGGTGGTTTCGTTGAGGACTGGGCAGATATGGAGGCAAATCCAAAAGATTATTCTTTAACCCAGAGCGTGCGAGGTGGGTTCGCAAAAATAAATATTGATGGACAGGACAAAACAGTTCTAGTGTTAAACTACGCTTTGATTCAGACTCAGCAGCAGAGCTTTGCTGGGCAATATTCGGGTTTGGATAGCTTAAAAATATATAATTGGCTCAAAACTGATATTAGACTTAGTATTGGTGAAAAAGATGATGATTGCGATTGCGAACAAGGCATATTTGAACATGGTAGTATATCAATATTAGAAAAAGACTTTGAACTTGTTGTTAGTGATGACCTTGTGACTGAGGGGTTATGGAATCTTTTAATTCAAACTACTCAAGATTACGGAAGGCTTAGTTATACCGAGGGAAAGGGGGTCGAGTTTATTCCTATGAGGTGGAGTGGCAATATTGGAGCTGAGTATAATCCTGTCCCAGGTTTAAAGCTACAAGCATCAACCGGCCCGATAATCGGTAGTCTAGTCAATAAGGATAATTTTAGTCTGATGGGGGGATTTTCATTTAAAACAGGAATCGATTATAAAGATTACATAAGACTTCAAAATACGACTGATATGGAATTCTACTCAAATGGTAACTCTATTCTTAGAACCTCTACTGATTTGACGAATCGTTTTCGCGACCCTCGGAGAGATATGGGCGTACTTCATTCAATTGATTTTGGATTGACACACAAATATCAAGAGCTTGAATTAGACAATGGACAGCGGGTACAAGAAAATTACTTCGGTTTTGGCGTTGGAGGTAGGTTTTAATTATTTCAAAAACTTAAAAAGGCTAAAAAATATAAACGATAAAAAAATGAAAATATAAATAAATTTTTGGACTCTTGTAGATACAAAAGATTTCATTTCTTTTTTGGTTGTGAGAATGTACAGAGATAAGGCTACCATCGGCATGAAAAAAGCCCCAATAATTGCGTAGGCTAGTTGAATAGCCTCAAACTTTAAAAAGAGAGTTGTTATCGGTACAAGTGCAATGAAGTAACCATAATTCTCATAAGCTTTCTTGTCACTCAGTTCTGATGAAGTATGCTTCTTTGAAGCATTAATGAAATCTGCAAATAAATAGGGAACACTTTGCCAAACTCCTAGTAAGCTAGAGAAAACACCGCTCCAAAAGCCTGATAAGAAAATCATTCTTCCCACCTCTCCCCATAAGTTAAAGAATATATTTGAAATGTGGACAGGGAAAAGAGATTTGTCACCAGAAAATGGAGGAATAGTGCTACCGATAATAATCATTGCAACACTAAAAAGCCCAGTTAAAAAATAACTGAACTTAAGATCCTTTCTTGATTGTGATAGACCTTTCTTTCCTTTTACTTTTTTCTCCATAATCCAGTAGCTATAGCTAAGGATTGTTAAAGTACCTCCAACCCCTCCAATGACAGCGATTACATATGCAAGATTATTTTTGGTGATCGATGGTAAAAATATATGTCCAAATTCTAATGGTGAAGAAGACGACACTATTAACGCAGTTAAAATTACTGCGCAAAACATTACAAAGACTAATAATGCCATTATTTTTTCAATTATTTTAAAAGATAACTTTTGAACGATTATAAGACCTAAAAGTGAGTGTATGATGCCATACAAGATTTGAGAATTTTGTCTGTCGTCAAAGACGGGATAAATATTGGTAGCGGCGATTCCACATGCGTTAATCAATGCCCCTCCGACAAAGTAGGACCAGATAATCAAATATACAAGAAAAGGCCATTTTATCGCTGGAGTGATTTGATATATCCACCCTTGTAAAAGTGTCTGATTGGTAGCGATTTGATATCTTGCTATTCCTTCATTAAGAAAATATTTTAGTCCTGCCCCCAGTATACATGCCCATACTAAAGATGTTCCGTGGTTTATCCCTGCAAGCCCGCTTGTGATAAGATCTCCAGCACCAACACCTGTTGCGGCTAGAAGGACCCCCGTTCCATAGGTTTTTAAAAAATTATTCAATTTTTATTCTCTTATTTATAATTAATAAACTTTATCACATCCCTGATTTTATTAATACATTCAAGTATTCTACTTCCTCTTGAAAATCAAAACGAGAATTTTCCAAATGAGTTTTTATTGGATTCGTCGAATTTTTATATCTAAAGGAGTCTCTTATAAAATCGAATCTTTGTACTTTGTTAAGTTGTGAAAAAAAATGTGTAAAAGAAATTTCTTTTTGATCCTCATGAACTTGTTTGAAGCATTCAATTCCAAGCTTATTTCCTTCTTTTTGTTTATTACAGATGAGTGCATATGCTAGTGGTGCTATATATGTTTGCGGAATTATCTCGCCGTTTTTGGCAATTTCTTTAAGCTTATCCAAAAAAGTCTTATCTTTCAGTGCTCCTATTATGTAAAAGAATGAGGGTAGAAAATGCTTGTCATCATTCTCTAGTCCTTCTTTAATAATTTCATTGTAAATCGCTCGAGTTTCTTTGTACTTATAGCAACCCATCAAAGCATTTGCTCTTATTCTGGCATTGTTGTGATTTGAAAATTTAATAAAATACTTAATTAAATCCTTATTTTTAAAAAGAGATAATGTTTCAAGAACATTTGCAATTACTCTTTCATCAGAGTCGTTTAAACCCTCAAGAATAATAGGTATCGCTTTTACGTCATAAAGTTTAGCAATCAGTTTTGTAGCATTAAGTCGGACTTGAAAGCTCTTTGGTAAAACTTTCATACTGAGTATATCCATTAAAAAGCTGATTCCCTCAAAACGCTCTTGGGTGGACAGTGCTTCAAGAACAGCTATCTGTACCTCCTCTTTTTCATTAGAAAATTCATCTTTGATGATCTCAGTTGTTGATCCGTCGGTTGAATAACCTAAACCTATAATAATAGTTTTACGAAGAAAATTTTGTTGCTCTTTATTTAGCTCTTTTCTCATTATCTTAACAAAATTGTTGGGTCTTAGGAATGACAGCATTTGAGTTGCTAAAATTTTAGCCACGAAAATGTTTGATCTTACATAAGCGATAAGCAGAGTCTTGTAATACAACTCAAACTTTTTAAACACAATGAAACCTAGAAATGTAAAAAGTATGATCTGACTGCATAATAGAGTTATCTCGTGCTCATGAGATAGTTTTGAGCTGAAGTAAAAGATACCTGCTAACAAGGGAGAGCTTAGTGTGAAATAAAAAAATTGTTGGATGCTGATAAATATTTTTTTGTGACTATTTATGAAGGAGTTTATTATTTGTTGCATGCTGGATGCAACCAATGATTGACCAATAAACTTTTGTGAAATTTCTAAGATAATAAATAATTCGAAATTTCGAAAAACAAGACAAAGTATTGTCAAAAATAACAAAGTGGCTTTAGAAAAAATAATAATTTTTAATGGGGATGTTCTCTTATGTTTTATTATCTGTCCTAGTGCAAAACCCGCGACAACAATTAACAGCGAGGAAAAAAGAGTAAAATTATTTATTAGCTTATTCATCTGATCAAAGCTTTGAAGGTTTTGCTTAATTTGAACATTAATTAAATAAGTGAAAGTGATGTTTATCGCGCCAATGAAAAAGCAGAGCAGAGCAAAGTTTCTTTTAAGAACTTGTTCGTCAGGTATTTCTACATCGACTTCTTCTTTATTGTATTTTTCAAAATTTATTTCGAGAACTTTTTTGGGAAAAAAGCCTATTGCAATTAGGATAAAAGCTAAGAAATATAATACAGATGACGTCAGTAAGGTTTCTTTAGGACTTAGAGTAATACCTGATGTTTTAATAATTAAAAATGATATAATAAAACCAATTCCTAGAAAACTACTGAGATACGAAAAGAAAGATTGCGCCCTGGGTGGATCAAGGTATTTATTTGCGAGCTCAGCAGTTACCCACTTCCCAATTCCAATACTAAATGCCGCGCATGTTATCCAGATTATTGCCAGCGTATTTTGTTCTAGGTTTATTTTATACAACACCCCGTAAGTAATGGTCTGAGCAGCACACAGTATGGCCGCTAGGTAAGCGTACTTAAATTTTGGAGTTGATAGGGTTCTAAAAAATAAGGTACTCAATAGTCCTGCTAGAATTCCTGTATATACCGCAACTATTGGGTCTAGTTGAGAAACCAGAAATGCCCTGGCACCGATTAGGTTGATTTGTATGACAGCACCCATGATTATGGTAATTGCCATAAGAAATATGATCATCATTGTTTATCGTGTTTTTTAGATGATAAAATTTATAAGAATAAATTTATTTTTGGATTATAATACCGTCTCTAACCGATATTAAATAATCATTGTTTTCGAGGCGGTTAATCATCGGGTAAATGACACCTTTTTTGAGTTTAAATTTCAAATGTGGGCCTAGATTTAAACTTTTTTTATTTATATTTTTATAAACATAAACATTCCCATCACCAAAAACAAACATTTTATTATTTTCTAAAACTAGGCTTGTTTTTTCATCAACCCCAATCCCATGAGCATATTTGTCGAATTGGTTTTTAATTCTTGATAAAAAAGATAAGAGTCTACCCTCTCTATTTCGCTCAGAATAGTGAGAGTCGGTGATTAGAGAATTAAGGATGGGATGCTTGATAAAGTCATCTCCAATATCTATTATCGAACTGTCTGGTCTAGAAAGTGCTTCCTCGCTCGTAATTGTGCCATTTCTTGCGGAGAAAAAATACTCCCCCATTATAGCGAGACCTGCGCTTGAGCCTCCCAATGTAATTCCTGAAGCAATTTTTTTGTTAATCTCTTGAATTAGTTCAGTGCCCCTCCAATATTTAAGGTAGCGATATTGGTCACCTCCGGTTAAAAAAATGGCTTCCGCGTTCCGAACTTTTTCAGCAATTAGTTTGTTTTTTGATGCCTCATGACTTTTAGTTGAAATAGTGGTTATCGAATTTATTGGAATTTTATTTCTCAATGCTAAATTATAAAGATAGTGAGTGTAGCGATGATTTATTTTTTTTTTGGTTGAAAGCACGAGGACATCTCCACCTCTGGCATTTTTTAGTAAATGTGAAAAGCTTTCTCCATTGTTGCCACCACCTCCCATTAGGATGAAGGAGCTAGTAGCTTCTGTTACTACATCCTCTGAATTTCCTACCTTGTTAATGATAATATTTGTTTGAGTATTTTGTTGATTAAAGATCTCCTGAGCCTCGGCGGATTGAAAAACTTTCAGGTGATCGTGGCCAATATGAGGAATGCTATAAAATTCGTGGCTATGAGTTCTAAAGTTTTTTCGAATATACTGAAAATAATTATATGCACGATCAATTCTGTTTAATCCCTGGAGCTTCGCACCACATGAACGATCTAAATAGTCAGTGCCTTTATCCTCCTCACTCATAAGATATATCACTCTGTTCTTGGCGAAGTTGTGTTTTAATTCGTCCGGTGTATATTTTCTTAAATATTGTGGAAGTTCTCCTTCAACCCCATATATGTATTCGTTGTAATCCGGGCATCGCTCTCTTATGGGAAAATATTCAATAAAATCGCTGGAAAATGTCACTCGACTCTTATGTAAGTACAAATAACTTGATGGATTAGATACAACAAATCTTAGGTTGGCAGATACTTTAGATCTAATTTGTGTTGCACTAGCATAACGCTGAACAAATTGCCCGCCCGCCGAGTGACCTATTAGGATTACTTCTTTTAAATTGGGGTAAATTTCTGAGGAAGATGCTTTCTCCAATAAATGGTCCATGATATCAAAACTACCCATTGATTTATGATTTTGAGCGATATATCCGTATTTCCATTTCTGATACCATTTTCGGCCCCAAAAAAACTCATTCTCGTCTCGTTCATCGTCGACTCGTTTATATGTCGGCGAGATGATTAAAAAATTACCGTTTTTATTATTAATTGATTGGCAAATATCCTTGTAATAATCCGCACCGTTTCTAAGCGTTCCGTGAAGTGCAACAATTAGTGTTGTTATCTTTGAATTACGTCTGTTTGACTCTAGATTTGAATGGTAATTTATATGTTTGTCTTCGATTTTAAGTTTATTGATCTTTCTATCACTAAGGCAATTATTGGCTAATGTATCAAAGGATAGAATCCCTATAAAAATTATTAATAAATAGTTCAAATTACCTCCCGTAGCATTGGATAAGTATTTAAAAACGAAAATTTCACCTTGGCAAATTAGATATGTGGTTTTATTTATTTTGTCGTAAATTTCTCATTATGAAGGAAGCAGTGGGTAGAATGATCTTGGACGATTCCTGCTGCTTGCATGTAGGCATAAGTTGTTGTCGGGCCTATGAATTTAAAACCTTTTCTCTTAAGGTCTTTGGATATCTGAATACTCAAACTTGTTTTTGTTGGGTAGTCATTTAATTTCTCAAACTTATTATAAATGACAGCATTGTCAGTGTAGCTCCAAATGAAATCATTAAATGAGCCAAACTCTTCTTGAACTTTAATTATTGCCCTCGCATTATCTCGCACCGAATATATTTTAAGTCGATGTCGGATTACTCCAGGGTCAAGCAAAATGGTGTCGAGTTTTTTGTTTGAAAATTGTGACACTAATTTTATGTTAAAGTTACGGAAAACTTTTCTGAAGTGGTCTCTCTTCTTTAAAATTATTTCCCAGTTTAAGCCCGCCTGTGCACCCTCTAAAGATAATAATTCGAAGTGTTTGTTATCATTTTGAACCGGTCTGCCCCATTCGAAATCATGATATCTTACGTAATCCTCATTTTTTAAATTTAACCAGGGGCATCTTTTAATCATCTCTTTAGCGCCTTAAGTAGTGGAAAATATTATGTCATGAAATTTGTTATACGGCCGTATAAATTAGCATTTTGGGATTGAAATATTCTTCTTAACTTACTTAAAACTAACGGAGACGGCTATTTATATTGGCACGTTAATTGCTGACTATTAAATTATGAAAATCTTTATTATTGCTCTTACTTATTTATTTTCTCATGATCTGATGGCAATCGATCCTACTCCGGGTACCGGTACGTACGACCCCAGTGTAAACTGTGAATCTTGTCAAAGATTTCGTGAGCTTGAATCGGTTTCGCCGACTATTCAAAAAATAATGCCTGCATCTAAAAAGATTAATGATTTTCCAAGCGATAATTGTGATCAATCACATAATTCAAAATTCGGCTTTGGTTATTGCAACGATGGGACTATCTCTTTTAATCAACCTCCCTCAGAGGGAATGGTAAAGCAAGAAGGCTTTTGTGGGCAAACAGCTATATCGAATCTGTATCATATGTATTGCGGTTGGAATTTAGATGTGTTGGATGTGGACGAGTATTATGCAAATGATTTAACCCCTGGTATAAGAGCAGGCACTCTTGTAAATGGTGCCAATAAACTTTTCAATAACAATAGTGATTGTCCAAACGGAAAATTTAAAGCAAGCTACTCCAAAAATGAAAAAGATTTTATTTCCTCAGTCCTGAGTGCCACACATCAAACTGTTGGACTAAACCAGTTAGTCCGAACAAATAACTTAGGACGCCAAGTAAAAAGAGCTCCTGTCGTAATACTTGTTGCAATCCCTGGAGAGAAGGTTCTTCATTGGATCAGTGTAGTTGATGTTGAATTTGAAAATCGGGAATGTCGCATGATACTCAATCATTGGGGGCAACAAAATAAAGTACCTTGTGACTACGTTGCAAAATTATCTCGTGAAGCCCATTCAAAATTTTCAGGCATTGTTGTGTCACCGTATACAATGGTTGAATTTACCAGGTAGTTAAATTTCGTCTTTGTAATATGTCGGTTGAATTTTGAGAGTCATAATTCCCTAATATTATTAGAATGTATTTAATTTTGGTATGTTGTATCAAAAAATATGATTTTAATACTCCTCAAGTTTCTAAAATGACTTATCTATCTTGAAACTACAGAAATCGTAAACTTTTGCCATCAACTCTAGGTGTATAGTTTTCTTAACTGGAGGACGTTATGAATTCAAAGAAACTATTTCTCTACTTATTAAGTAAAGTAAACGGTGCTTTATTGCTGCTATTTATTATTGGAAGTGGTTGCAACTTACAAGTTGATGACGGTGAAAAGGTTTTCACAATAACCACTGGAGATAATCAATCTGAAAATACCATGAGTGACGAAGAGAATGGTAAAGATGAAATATTCGAAGAGATGAATTTCGAGATCGTTTCATTAGGCCCTGAAATGCCGGCAAGTAAAATTAGAGTGCTCAAGGTTGATCCTTTGGGTTTGCTTGGTGATGAGGTAGGAGAATTTGATGTAATTGATAGGCTCG
>MDTG01007331.1_pt1 | contig 12807 bp, 13 predicted proteins | sample 811421 | NCBI WGS metagenome assembly MDTG01 (sample SAMN05326645, study PRJNA326480) | marine metagenome | isolation source: seawater | place: Pacific Ocean: South East | collected 2011 | reverse complement strand
CCAGCTCAGGATCGGACAAGTCGCGATAAACAAACAGCAAGGTGTTGTCCAGATCAGTGCCAATCTGACCCATCAGGCGTTGGCGCTGGCTATTGAGCATGCTTTGCGCGGTGTCGCCGCCGAGCAAGCCGGGGATCATCTGGCTCAGGCTGTCTGCGGCCACGCCGGCCAACGCCAGGCTAACTTCGGCGCCTGCTTCCTTGGCGGGCAGGGCCTGCGCGAGATGGCTGATCAACAAACGGCGACTGTCGCTGGCATCAACGCGGGGCAGGCCGTTGGCATATTTCGCCAGTTGATCTTTGCGCGTAGCCAATTGCTCGGCGCTGACAACCTTGCGGCCCAGCGGTGACTCGAAGAATTGCAGGGCTGACTGCGGCTCGTGCAGATTCTCGCGAAAGCTTTGCTGCGCGCGCTGATCCATCGCCTGCGGTGCGAATCGCTGATTGCTGTTGCTCACCAGTGCGTCATACACCGCGGGTGGCAGGCTTTGGCGATAGCGCTGCTGCGCGGCAGTGAGCGCGTCATTGAAATTGGCCCGTTGTTGCGCCCAGCCGGCGGCTTTATAAAGATCAGTGTGCACATCGGCCAGAGCTGGCAAGCTCAGTAGCATAAAAAAGGCGGTGAAGATCGCGCGCATTAAAGACTCCTGTCTGGCGGGCACTGATTTCAAGGGCGGAGAAGCATATCGAGGCGCGGCAACGAGACTGATAGAATTATACGCATGACAACCGATACCACTGATATGCCCTTTGCAGTAATTATTGATGACCTTGCCACGCAGGGCTGGTCGCTGCTGCCCGGTTTTGCTAGTCAGACTTTGACAGCCGAACTGGCCCAAGAGTGCCGTGCTCGGGTAAAAAATGGCGCTCTAAGCCCCGCCAGAGTGGGGCGCGGTGCCGGACAGGAGATCCGCGAGGCGATCCGCGGTGATCAGATCGAGTGGCTGGAGCCGGGACAGTCGGCCCCTACCGATGCGTATCTGCAATTGATCGACGGCTTGCGGCTCGCGCTTAATCAGCAGTTGTTTCTCGGTCTGGATTCCTATGAAAGCCACTTCGCTTTCTATCCGGCAGGTGCTTTTTATAAAAAGCACCTCGACCGCTTTCGCGATGACGACCGGCGCACGGTCTCGGTCGTGCTCTATCTGAATGAGCAATGGCAGGACGACTTTGGCGGCGAACTGCGCCTGTACCTGCCGGATGGCGAGACCCGCGACGTACGGCCAGAGGCTGGCAGTCTGGTTGTGTTCATGTCGGCCGATATGCCCCACGAAGTCTTGCCGGCCACCCGTGAACGTCTGTCGTTAGCCGGTTGGTTCCGTCGGCGCGGCGCCGATACGTTCTGATAGCTTTGCCATTCGAGTAAATGCAGGAGCCTGCTGTGCAAAAAATCTTGGTCAGTCGTTGCCTGCTTGGCCATCGCGTGCGCTATGACGGCGGTGCGCATGGCCCATTCGACCTGTTGCAGCAATGGCAGGCAGAAGGCCGGGTCATCGCGCTGTGCCCTGAGGTGGCTGGCGGCTTGCCAACGCCACGCCCGCCGGCAGAGATTGCTGGCGGACAAGGAGCGCAGGTGCTGGACGGATTGCTCAGGGTGTTGACCATCGATGGCGAAGACTGCACCGAAGCCTTTGTCAGTGGCGCGCAGCAGGCGCTGGAGCTGGTTCGCCAACACGGTATTGGCTTGGCGCTGCTCAAGGCACGCAGCCCGTCGTGCGGCAACCTGGAGAACTACGACGGCAGTTTTAGCGGCGTGAAGGTGGCGGGCGAGGGTGTAACCGCGGCGCTGTTAAAACGGGCGGGTGTGCAGGTCTTCAATGAAACCCAATTGGCGCAGGCCAGTCTGGCGTTGGCTGCGCTTGAATCTGCTCTGGAATAGGTATTTCAGCCGATTCCGCGCGTATCTTTTGGATGACGCCTACACTTGGCGATAGCGTAGTTACGCTGAACGATTGGCGGGGTTTACCGTCCATTGTACTCAACCAAAAGACACGGAGTCTGTTATGAAAGTAGTCATGCCCACTCTCGGGCTAGCCGCCCTTTTGTTTGCCGTCAGTAGCCCTGCCTTGGCTGAAGCGCCAAGGGCCAAGGCCATGGAAGATGCACGGGTATATATCGTGGAGCCAGCTGATGGTGCGACCGTCAGCCAGACGTTCACCGTCAAGTTCGGTATCAGCGGTATGAACGTCGCGCCAGCGGGCACGGATGCACCCAATACCGGGCACCACCATCTTTTGATCGACCAGGACACATTGCCGGCGATGGACAAGGTGATCCCCGCCACCGATAAAATTATTCACTATGGCGGTGGCCAGACCGAAACTGAGCTGACGCTCGAGCCGGGCCAGCACACCCTGCAACTGTTGCTGGGCGATAAAGGCCACGTGCCATTCGATCCGCCGCTGCTGTCGGACAAAATCACCATCACCGTCAAGTAAATCCACGGCGTTTGCTGAGCTGAAACGAGAAGAGGGAGGCCTAAGCCTCCCTCTTCTTTTTTAGCCGTTGCAACTGTTCGGAATTAGAACAGAACGCGGCTGCGGATGGTGCCGTTAACGTGCTGCAGTTTTTCCAGCGCCAGGTCCGAGTATTCGGCGTCGACGTCGACTACTACGTAACCCACTTTGTCGTTGGTCTGCAGGAACTGACCCGAGATGTTGATGCCGTTTTCGGCGAACACACGGTTGATTTCGCTCATCACACCCGGAATGTTTTCGTGGATGTGCAGCAGACGGTGCTTGCCCGGGTGCGATGGCAGCGCCACTTCCGGGAAGTTGACCGAAGACACCGATGTGCCGTTGTCGCTGTACTTGACCAGCTTCTCGGCGACTTCCAGACCAATGTTGGCCTGAGCCTCGGCAGTCGAGCCACCGATGTGCGGGGTCAGGATCACGCGATCGAGGCCGCGCAGCGGGCTTTCGAACTCTTCGGCGTTAGAGCGTGGCTCTACCGGAAATACGTCGATGGCCGCGCCGATCAGGTGCTCGTCTTTGATTGCCGCTGCCAGATGATCCAACTCAACCACGGTGCCACGCGCCGCGTTGATCAGGATGCCGCCCTTCTTCATGGCGCGGATTTCCGGCTCGCCAATCATCCACTGAGTCGATGGCAGTTCCGGAACGTGCAGCGAGACGATGTCGCACATGCCCAACAGGTCGTGCAGCTTGCCGATCTGGGTGGCGTTACCCAGCGGCAGCTTGGTGATTACGTCGTAGAAGAACACCTGCATGCCCAGCGATTCGGCGAGAACCGACAGCTGCGTACCAATGGAGCCATAACCAACGATACCCAGCTTTTTACCGCGGATTTCGAAGGAGTTGGCCGCGCTTTTGATCCAGCCGCCACGGTGGCAGGAAGCATTCTTCTCAGGGATGCCGCGCAGCAGCAAGATGGCCTGAGCCAGTACCAGTTCGGCAACCGAACGGGTATTCGAGTACGGTGCGTTGAAAACGGCGATGCCGCGCTCACGTGCAGCGTCAAGATCAACCTGGTTGGTGCCAATGCAGAAACAGCCAACTGCAACCAGCTTGTTGGCGCAGTCAAACACCTCAGCGGTGAGCTGGGTGCGTGAACGAATGCCGATAAAATGCGCCTCGGCGATCTTTTCCTTCAGTTCTGCTTCAGGCAGCGAGCCGGTGAGGTACTCGATGTTTGAGTAGCCAGCAGCCGTCAGAGTGTCCACAGCATTTTGGTGGACGCCTTCGAGAAGAAGGAACTTGATCTTGCTCTTGTCGAGAGAGGTCTTGCTCATCGGAGTACCTGTTGTCCCACAATTAAGTGTCACGGAAGTCAGCGCCATTGCTGATCGGGCCCGCAGATCAGCCTGGAGCATGATTTGCAGGGTGCATATGCTAGCATACGAGCCCCGCGAAACACCTACCCTGGCAGATGAAGCGTGCTCAGGGTGACCATGAATCGTTTGAGAGTTCTATCGATGACTGACCCAGCCCTGATTGAAACGCTAAAGTCCCTGGTTGAGCCTGGAAAAGTGCTGACCGACGCCGAATCCTTGGAAGCTTTTGGTAAGGACTGGACCAAGCATTTTGCCCCGGCCCCGCAAGCCATCGTGTTTCCGAAGAGCATCGAGCAGGTTCAGGCCATTGTTCGCTGGGCGAATGAGCATAAGGTTGCGCTGGTACCGTCGGGTGGCCGCACCGGTCTTTCCGCCGCCGCTGTTGCGGCCAATGGCGAAGTGGTCGTCTCGTTCGATTACATGAATCAGATTCTCGATTTCAACGAATTTGATCGTACTGTTGTTTGCCAGCCGGGCGTTGTCACCGAGCAGTTGCAGAACTTTGCTGAAGAGCAGGGCCTTTATTACCCAGTCGACTTCGCCTCGGCAGGTTCCAGCCAGATTGGCGGCAACATTGGCACCAATGCTGGCGGTATCAAGGTGATCCGTTATGGCATGACCCGTAACTGGGTCGCGGGCATGAAAGTGGTGACCGGCACGGGTGAGTTGCTGGAACTCAACAAAGACCTGATCAAGAATGCCACCGGCTACGACATGCGCCAGCTGTTCATCGGTGCCGAAGGCACGCTGGGTTTTGTGGTTGAAGCCACCATGCGCCTTGATCGTGCGCCGCAGAATCTCACGGCAATGGTGCTGGGCGCTGCTGACTTCGATTCGATCATGCCGGTTCTCCACGCCTTCCAGAGCAAACTGGACCTGACCGCGTTCGAATTCTTCTCCGACAAAGCACTGGCCAAAGTCATGGCGCGCGGCGATGTGCCACCTGCTTTCGAGACTGATTGCCCGTTTTATGCGCTGCTTGAATTTGAAGCTAGCACAGAAGAAGTCGCCAACGCGGCACTGGAAACCTTTGAGCACTGCGTCGAGCAAGGCTGGGTGCTGGACGGCGTGATGAGCCAGAGCGAACAGCAACTGCAGAACCTGTGGAAGCTGCGCGAGTACATCTCTGAAACCATCTCGCACTGGACGCCTTACAAGAACGATATTTCGGTGACTGTGTCAAAAGTACCGGCCTTCTTGCACGATATCGACGAGATCGTCGGCAAACACTACCCGGACTTCGAGATTGTCTGGTTCGGCCATATCGGCGACGGCAACCTGCACCTGAACATCCTCAAGCCCGAGTCTTTGACTAAAGACGAATTCTTCGGCAAATGCGCAACTGTTAATAAGTGGGTGTTTGAGATCGTGCAGAAGTACAACGGCTCGATCTCGGCCGAGCACGGTGTCGGTATGACCAAGCGTGACTACTTGCATTACAGCCGCAGTGCCGCCGAAATCAGCTACATGAAAGCGATCAAGGCAGTCTTTGACCCGAACGGCATCATGAACCCGGGCAAAATATTCGCTGAATAATCTGACTGCCATTTACTGCCTGCGAGGTTTGCACTGCTGATCTCGCCGGTTTGCTTGCAGCAGCCCCAGTTGGGCAGTTTTCCTTTGTCAGGAGCGTTTATGAGTTACCAGCACCAGTATGTTGACGGCACCCATATCCATTTTCAGTTGGGTAAAGTCGTGTGCATCGGGCGTAATTACGCCGAGCACGCCAAAGAGCTGAATAACCCGGTGCCGACTGAGCCCATCCTGTTCATCAAACCGGGCAGTTGTGTGGTGGCTGTGGACGGCGGTTTCAGCATTCCTGAAGACCGTGGTTCGGTGCATTACGAAGCTGAAATTGCGGTTTTGATTGGCAAGCCGCTGTCGCGCACGCCGAATGAAGAAGAAGTGCTGGACGCGATTTCGGGCTTTGCGCCGGCATTGGATCTAACCCTGCGTGACGTACAAGCCAAGCTCAAAGAAAAAGGTTATCCGTGGGAAATCGCCAAGTCGTTCGATGGCGCCTGCGTGCTCGCACCTTTTGTGCAGGGCGATGCGATCGCTGATCTGACCGATATCGGCATTCGTCTGACTATTAACGGTGCTGTGCGTCAGGACGGTAACAGCCGCGACATGCTCAACCCGATTGTGCCGATGATCCAGCACATCTGCGGCCACTTCAGCCTGCAGCCGGGCGATGTCATTCTCACGGGCACGCCGGTAGGCGTTGGCCCGCTGAACAAGGGTGACGAAGTCGAGCTGGAACTGGTTGGCCACTCGAGTTTCACCAGTAAAGTCTGCTAAACGCTGATTGCATCTCTGCACTGCTCACCTGCGTCCGCCGCGCAGGTGATGATTGATAATAATTACAAGAGATATACAGATGCTTGCAGCTTCATGGCTACGCTATGCACGTAAGGTGCTGTTGTACGTTGTCATTGGTCTTATCACTGCTGCGGTGATTTACCTTCAGCTATTTCCACGCGCTACTCTATGGGCACAAGAGCTGATGTTGTCGCCCGCCGAGCGAGCGGCCAGCATCGGATTGGGCGATTACCGAATAATCGGCAAGCCGCATAAGCTAAGCGGACTCGAGGCTTTTGAAACCTCGGGCCTGAGTTACAGCGCCAGCAGCAATACCCTGTTTACCGTAACCGGCAAGACGGCTTTTCTAATCGAGCTGTCGCTTGGCGGCGACGTATTGCGACAGATCCCCATCAACGGCGTATCCAATCTCGAGGCAGTTGAGGTGTTGTCGGGCGGGCGCATTGCGGTGGTTGATGAGCGCATGCATCGCATGAGCGTGTTTCAAGTTGATGAGCACACCCAAAGTCTTGATGCCAGCACGGCTGAAAATTATGACTTGGGTTTTGCCGATGCTGGAAACAAAGGCTTTGAAGGATTGGCCTGGGACCCAGAACAGCAGCGCTTGCTGCTGGCTAAAGAGCGTGATCCGCTGGGCATATTCAGCTTTCAATTGCCGGCTGAAGCCAATACAGCAGTAACCCTGCAAGAGCTGGTGAGCGGCGGGCTATTCGTGCGGGATATCTCCTCGTTGAGCTATGACTCTCGCACCGGGAACATCCTGGTGTTGTCTGATGAGTCACGCATGCTGGTCGAGCTGGATGCGCAAGGTTATCCACTGGGCTTTATCAATCTGGGTGTGGGCATGGGTGGTTTTTCCTTGGGCATCAAACAACCCGAGGGCGTTGCAATTGCTACAGATGGCACTATTTATGTAATTGCCGAACCGGACCTTATGTACGTGTTCCGCAAAGAGGTTGAGCCGAATTAAGTTTGGCTTAAGCCCTGTTTAAGAGTTAATTCAGCTAACGCAACTACTCTTTCCCCATCACTTCAACGCATGAGGATATGAATATGAAACGTACTGTATTGGCTTTGCTGCTTGCTCCTGTTTTCTCTGGCGCGATCATGGCGGCCGGCTACACCGGCCCCAGCGATACCCCACAGATAAAGGATGTCGCAGGTGCGATGACTGCAGCTGATGACACTCCGGTTGTGCTGCAGGGACAAATCGTCAAGCGCCTTAAGCATGAGCAGTACCTGTTCAAAGATGCTTCCGGCACCATCGAAGTTGAAATCGATGATGATAAGTGGCCGCAGCAGCAAGTGTCTGAAACCGCCACAGTGCGTCTGACCGGCGAGGTAGACGTTCATCACGATCGCCGTGATGTTGAGGTCGACCGGGTCGAACTGGTCAAGTAAGTCCCGCTGTAAATCGAACGCCAACCCTGCTCACTGTTGTGAGCGGGGTTTTCGCTTTGTTTGACTGTCTGCATAAACTTAGCGGGCGGCAGGTTCTGCTCGGGCTCTGGATTTCTACTTATTGAGATAACGCATGCGTTCTTTCTTGACCTTAAAACGTGTGCTGGCGGCCTTGGTGGTCGTCGTACTCCTGGCATTGGCTGTTTGGGCGCAGCAACACCGGTTAGTCCAACGGGCCTGGTTTAATTCGAATGTTTGGCGTGACGCCGCGATGCAGGAGGCCAACTCAATTTGGCTGACGGACTATCGCGTGAAGGTCGAGGCGCAGCCCATCGAGGGGCTTGAGGCGGACATTTCGGCACTGACCTATGACCCGGACCGGCGCAGCCTGTTTACCGTGACCAATCAAAATCCTCAGTTGATCGAGTTGTCGCTTGACGGAGAAGTGCTCCGGCGCATTCAGCTGACGGGTTTCGGCGACCCGGAAGCCGTGGAGTACATCAGCCCTAACGTGTTCGTGATTACCGATGAGCGTGAGCATCGGCTGTTTAAAGTGCAGATAGATGACGCCGGTATCACCACACAATTGAATGCGCAGGACGCGGCGCAATTGTCACTGGGCATCGGGCTCAACGGTAACAAGGGCTTTGAGGGGCTGGCCTACGACAGGGCCGGCAAGCGTTTATTTGTTGCCAAAGAACGCGACCCCATGCGGATTATTGAGATAACCGGCTTTGCCGAAACGGCTGGGCAGTCAGGTATGTCCGTGAACATTGCCGATAATCTTGAGCGCGACAAAGGTTTGTTCGTGCGGGATTTGTCCAGCTTGCAATTTGACAGTCGGACTCGCCATTTGCTGGCGTTGTCAGATGAGTCTCGGTTGATTATCGAGCTCAATTCTGAGGGAAAACCGGTGAGCACCTTATCGTTGCTGGCAGGTCGGCATGGTTTAAAGCGTTCGGTACCGCAGGCCGAAGGCGTGGCGATGGATGACCAGGGTGTGCTGTATCTGATCAGTGAGCCGAATCTGTTTTATGTCTTCGAAAAAAGTACTGAAAACAGCGATTGAACATCGCGCACAGCAAAACGCCGAAGCTCAGAACCTGGGCTTCGGCGTTTGATTACTTGGGGTGAATTCAGCTTTCGTCGTTGAGTACGGCTTCTGGTGCATTCTTCTGCACCGACTCAACGCCACCCTTGCAGCTCGACGCACTGGCGTACATCTGGCTTTGGCCAACAACCTGACCATTGGTCGCTTTCAGTACGAAGTAGTGCTTGGCGTTGCTCGACTCTTTAACCTCAAAAGCACCCTCACGCTGCGAGTTCTTGCGCACTGACTCGATCCCGTTGAGGGCTGAGTCCTTGGCTTTGTACATCTCGCTGGTGAGGATGATTTCGCCATTGCCGGCGAGCAGGTTGAAGTGGAACTGACCGTCTTTAGCTTTCTTCAGATGAAATTTGCTGGCCATGGATGACCTCACTCCTTGTGGTAGGGACAAGCCAAGACTAGTCCGGATTTTCAAGGAGGTCAGGTCATCTCATCACTATTTGACCAGTTGCTTGACGCCCTCAGGCGTACCGAGCAAGAGCAAGTCGGCTGAGCGTGCAGCAAACAGGCCATTGGTGACGACACCGACGATGGCGTTGATCTGGGCTTCCAGCTCCACCGGATTAACGATCTGCATGTTCCACACATCGAGAATCACGTTGCCGTTGTCGGTTATCACGCCTTCGCGGTAAACCGGATCGCCGCCCAGCTTTACCAGCTCACGCGCCACATGGCTGCGCGCCATCGGGATCACTTCGACAGGCAGCGGGAAAGTGCCAAGTACCGGAACCAGCTTGCTCGCGTCGGCAATGCAGATAAATGTCTTGGCCACCGCCGCGACGATTTTCTCGCGGGTCAGCGCTGCGCCACCGCCCTTAATCAGGTTAAGGCGCTCATCGCTCTCGTCGGCACCGTCGACATAGAACTCAAGGTCGCTGACGGTATTCAGCTCATACACCGGAATACCGTGGCCTTTCAAACGCTCGGCGGTGGCTTCGGAGCTGGCAACGGCGCCATCGAACTCGGTCTTGTGCTTGGCCAATGCATCAATGAAGCAGTTGGCGGTGGAGCCGGTGCCGACCCCAACTACGCTTTTGGCGTCGAGTTTTGGAAGGATGAAGTCGACTGCAGCCTGAGCGACTGCTTGCTTGAGTTGATCCTGGGTCATGCCGGGTTCCACTTAGAAGAAACTGAGAGGGCGCATTATAGCTGTTCGGCCCGTCGGCGGTTGCGGTGTGTTGGTTGGCGATGGGCAAAGATCGGCGAAATGAGGGCTAAAAGCCCAGTATTCGTGTGGTCGTACAGCCGATGGCTGGGGTAGACTCGTTGGTTCCCTGATTTAGCCGCCTGCGATGCCCGCCATGCTCGAACAGTACGTCAAGAAAATCCTCACCTCGCGTGTTTACGATGTAGCCGTAGAAACGCCCCTGCAAATTGCCAACCAGCTTTCCGAGCGTCTGCACAATCAGATTCTGCTCAAGCGCGAAGATCTGCAGCCGGTGTTCTCTTTCAAGATTCGCGGCGCGTATAACAAGCTGGCCCAGCTCAGCCCCGAGGAACAGGCGCGTGGCGTGGTCACCGCTTCGGCCGGCAACCATGCGCAAGGTCTGGCGCTTGCGGCCAAAGTGCTTGGGGTCAAGGCCACAATCGTGATGCCCAAGACCACTCCCGAGATCAAGGTCAATGGCGTTCGCTCACGCGGCGGCAAGGTGGTGTTGCACGGAGACAGTTTCCCCGAGGCCCTCGCGCACTCGCTGAAACTGGTCAACGAGAAGGGCTACATTTATGTTCACCCTTACGATGACCCGCACACGATTGCCGGCCAGGGCACCGTGGCAATGGAGATTCTGCGCCAGCATCCGGGCCGGATCGACGCGATTTTTGTACCGGTAGGCGGTGGCGGCCTGATTGCCGGCATTGCTGCGTATGTGAAGTATCTGCGCCCGGAAATTCGCGTAATTGGCGTTGAGCCGGACGACTCCAATTGCCTGCAGGCTGCGATGGCCGCGGGCGAGCGCGTGGTGCTAAGCCAGGTCGGCTTGTTTGCGGATGGCGTTGCCGTGGCGCAGATTGGCGAACATACCTTCAATATCTGCAAAGATTATGTCGATGAAGTAATCACGGTCAGCACTGATGAAATCTGTGCAGCGATCAAGGACATCTACGACGATACCCGCTCGATCACCGAGCCTGCGGGCGCACTGAGTGTGGCCGGTATCAAGAAATACGTCGAAACCCGCGGTTGCAGTGATCAGGTGCTGGTTGGCATCGACTCGGGCGCCAACGTCAATTTCGATCGCCTGCGCCACGTTGCTGAACGCGCCGAGCTGGGTGAAGGCCGCGAGGCAATCATCGCGGTCACCATTCCCGAACAGCCGGGCAGCTTCAAAACCTTCTGCGAGGCAATCGGCAAGCGCCAGATCACCGAGTTCAATTACCGTTATCACACCGGCCGCGAAGCGCATATTTTTGTCGGCGTGCAGACGCATCCCGAGAATGATCCACGCGTTGCCTTGGTCGAGAGCCTGAGTAGCCAGGGTTTCCCGGTGATCGACCTGACTGATAACGAACTGGCCAAACTGCATATCCGCCATATGGTCGGCGGCCATGCGGCCAAGGTCAGTGACGAGATCGTGCTGCGTTTCGAGTTTCCGGAGCGTCCGGGTGCGCTGTTCAACTTTTTGCAGAAGCTGGGCGGGCGCTGGAATATTTCGATGTTCCACTACCGCAACCACGGCGCGGCTGATGGCCGTGTAGTGGCTGGCTTGCAAGTGCCTGCCGAGGAGCGCCATCTGGTGCCGGCAGCATTGGATGAAATCGGCTATCCCTATTGGGATGAAAGTAATAATCCGGCCTACACCCTTTTTCTTGGATAACTAACTAGGCGCATATGGAACATTATCAGCTGGTCAAAATCGCCCACAGTGCAATTGCCGGGCTTCTGCTTCTTGGGTTGCTGGCGCACTTTTTCATGATTTTCAAAGCCAGGCGTGGCGGTGATGCTGCGGTGTTGCAGCGCAAGATCAAGCGCACCCGCATGATCAGCCTGCCAGTGCTGGGTTTGCTGGCGCTGACGCTGCCGTTCAGTGGTTACTGGATGGTGGATAAAACGGGATTGCCGTTGAGCCAGATGTGGCTGCTGGCGAGCAGTGGCTTGTTTGCGCTGATGGTGATTCTGGGGCTGTTGTTGTCGGGGCGTTTGCGTGTTTGGCAGGCGCTCGGTGAGACGCCTGCACCGACTGGGCTGATGCGCTTGTGTCTGGTTTATGCGGTGCTGATTTTGGTTGTATTGGTGGCCATTATGGGATTGATGGGCGCCAAGCCGGTTTAACCTTTGTGTGAGTGGGGTAGCCATAAGCGCGCGTTGCCGCGAGTTTTTTGGGCTTGTTGGTAAGGTGCGTTTGGCGAAGGCTTGGTTTGATGTGCTCGGCTTGGGGTTGTCGGGGCTAATGCTGGCGATGGTTTATGCATTGCGCCCATGCAATGTCATGACGGATTACGCCGCGTGGCGGCTAATCCATCCTCCTCGACTCACGCGGTTAATGCGGAGGTTGGAATCCGCATCGCGGCTTCCGTCATGGCTGATTTCCCGCTGACGCGGTCTGCTTTTGATTGGTGTCGTAATATTTTTTATCTTCCGGATTATGTATTCCGCCCACGCAATGCCATGACGGATTACTCCATCCTCCGCGACGTACGCGATTTATACGGAGGTTGGAATCCGCAACGCGGCTTCCGACATGGCGGATGGCCTGCTGGGGCGCGGTCTGCTTTTGATTGATTTTTTGATTTTTGAACGCTGGCGCTAAGCTCGGATTTCGGGTGTGCTCTGGTCACCTTTTCGCCCTTACGGCGAGTTACTTTTGGCATACGTCTGCTACGCGCGTCCCCCAAGCTAACCAAAAAGATTTGCCCCTCCATTGGGCCTCGCCTTGCTCGGCTTCCCGCATTCCATCGTTGCTCCGTGGGCACGTCGCGATGGGCCGTCCTTGGCCCAACGCAACTCTTGCCGCATCCATGCGGCTCAACCCACTGCACAACGATTGCATTTGGCCAGCTGAAATGGGGCGCTTTGCGGTGTCTGGGCTGGATGTGATCGGCTTGGGATGGTCGGCGTTTGGGCTGAATGCGGACGATGGAATCCACCCGCGGCTTATGCATTAACCCGACGCAATGTCATGACGGATTACGCCGCGTGGCGGCTAATCCATCCTCCTCGACTCACGCGATTGATGCGGAGGATG
>MDTG01382338.1_pt1 | contig 12808 bp, 4 predicted proteins | sample 811421 | NCBI WGS metagenome assembly MDTG01 (sample SAMN05326645, study PRJNA326480) | marine metagenome | isolation source: seawater | place: Pacific Ocean: South East | collected 2011 | reverse complement strand
TGGCTTATTGCTTTATATTTCAATACTTCTTTAATAAACTCATTTCTTAACCTTAATTTTTCTCCTATAAGGTATTTGTCTTTAATCTCCTCGATACTTATTTCATTTCTCTTTTCAAATGATCCTACTATTTCTGTCAGCTCTTTTTTATCAAATATCATTTTATTGATTTCTGCTTCTATATTCTCAAATCTTGGAGATAAATCATCAATGCTCTTTTCTATTACCTCACTATCTTCAATATCCATGAATTCAATATAGCTTTCAATTGCTTTCTTTTTATTTAATGAAAACATAGACAATGCTTCTTCCACTAGACAAACATTATTTACTCCTCTTATGTATTCTTTATGACTACTATATTTATAATCAATACCTGATATATTTGCTCTAACTGGATTTTGGTGAATATATCTTATAAGTGATAGTAGGTATTCATCTTTATCACATAGTATGCTTTTATATCTCTGCTCAAATACATGTCCACTTCTCTTGTAATTTCTATTATACCAACTTGTGTAGGTCTGTTGTATTAGCTGCATTATCTTTGATAAAGGGGTATCGGAAACCTCTATTAATAAATGACAATGATTATCCATAATCACATAGGCATGCAATTTTGCTTTATACTTTCCAATATATTTCGTTACTTTCTTTATATATTCCTCTTTATCTTCTTCATTCTTATATATATATTCCCTATTGTTTCCCCTTGCTATCACATGATACAATGCTCCCTCATAATGTATTCTCTGCTTTCTTGCCATCTGTTCACACTCCCTTCTTGTCTTTTTCTATCATATAATGTTTTGCATGTTTTAGCCCGACCTCTTACATGTTATTTTAAGTTGCTCTTTTAGGTTCCAATTATCTGGCTTAATCACTCGACTACTAAACCAATTGCCCCCATCTTCTATCCACTCTGATCTATATTCTTCAACTGTCATTCCTAAATTATCATCATGAAATCCTGATTCAAATCCACAACAGTCACATACTGCATAAGTTGGATAACTTTTGTTATCCCATTGTGGATACTCCATCCGATCATAACCACACACTGCACATGTATACATTCACCATCAACTCCTATTCTAAGTTGTTACAGCAATTCCAACCAGCATCAGTGTTCTTCCTTCTTCTCTTTTTTCTATTATATCATGTTTTACGTGTTCTAGCCTGACCCCTTACTATTATACATTCTGGTGAAAAATTTTCTCCACCAACGGTTCAAGATATTGATTTAGCAAAGTCTAAGATTCAGAGATTAACAAGTAAGCAGCTAAAAAAATTTGCAAAAGAAAAGAGACTTGACTCATTGACCCAAAGTACAGTGTACTTAACACGGGTTTAAATCAAAGCCTCTATCCACATGTAAGTTTATTATATCATTATTAATTAAAACTTCAAATCATTAAAAAGATGGAAATTCGCTTTTAGCCTTATACTTAAAAGTATGTGGGTCAGATTTGATTAATCCATCTTTATATACAAAATCTCTATGGTATGGTCAGTCACTGCATTTTGCAAACTTGTAATCACAGGCTAGTAGTATATAAAGTAATGGGTATGAGTACCGTTTTAATGATTTAAAATTTTTGAAATTACGCTAAATAATTTTAGGGGAAGCTTTTTTGTCTAAAAAACACTTGACTTTCCATGGTATCTGACCCCTTTCTGCTTCCATGGTATCTGACCCCTTCGTCTCCCCTAATTCAAAAAGTCGACAGACTAATAATAATCTGTCGACTCACTTGTTAATTCCTATTTTCTTTGTTTTCTTTTGTTATCCAAGTCATAAAAGCTATATCTTTACCAACAACTTTTAGTTTTGAAGCATCAGAATCTTCCTTAGAATAAATATCATTGCTACAGTAATTATTATAACTCTACCTACCCTATCTGCTTCTTTGAAATCTTGAAATAGTGCTTTCGCTGATTGAATTAATAAAAAATCTGTTATGCAAATCATCGGTAATAGAATTACTGCAATCCCTAGATAGCTAAAAACAAGTCGGACTATATAGGTAAAATTTACTGTTGGAAATGTACCACTTATATGATTATCTATTAAAAATGCTGACATTATAATTGTTGTAATTATAAGTGTAAATTTATAATATTTCTTTATAATTCTCAAATATATATTCCTCCAATCTACTGAGATATTGATTCTGAAATTTTATCAATCAATCCTTTAATTGCATGGATAATTTCAGCCCCAGCACCGACTTTGGATGCGTTTGATACATTTTTGTACACAGAACTCATATTACCAGTTCTTAGTGTGTTACTATATATCTTATACGATTTATCGGCAATTTTTTGGACCCCTTGGGATACACCTTTAACACTAAGGTACAAATCTGCTCCTTCAAACACATATTCTCCAGCTACTTCAGCATAGTCACCAATTTCATAATCTTTAGTACTAGTGCTATCAAGAATATATTCTACCCCTTCACCTGCTCCCTTGAATAACAGTTTTGAGCCAGATTTCAAGGGATTAAGACTACCTGTTTTATCAATTTCTCCAGTAGCAATATACTTCAAATCTGTAGCTGACGTAGCAACAGTATTTACACTAAAGCCTGCAGTTGCTATTACCATTGGAGTTGCAGAACCTGCACTCGCTGCTTCAATTATACCTGATCCTACAATACCTATTGATCCTAACACAACTCCGCTAGTAGCTTGTAGTGCTTCAACTGGATGTGATATTAAATTTTCTCCATATTCGATAGCAGTATCAATGAATCCACTATCACCAGTCTCCTCAATATCCTCGCCAGTTTGATTGTTAAAAACATTTCCAGTACTAGGGCTATATACTACATCATCATCAACCTGAGATATATGTCCACTAGGATCAATATACATTATGGGATTATTTTTACAATAGGTATAAAGATTCAAACTAAGTGGCTCAGCCAATCTACCTCTATAACTATCTTCAGTTGTGAATCTCTGTATACTAGGGTCATAATATCTAGCCCTTAGGTAATACCATCCTGTTTCATCATCTAGATATTCTCCTGCGTATCTAAATGGGTTATCTATACTTTCTACTTCCCTTTGCCATATTCCTGTAAAGCTTTTGTTTCCGAAGGAGAATTTTGGTGATGTTTCTTCTTGACCGAAGGGGTCGTATGTGTAGTCTTTGATTATTTCTCCTTGTTCGTTTACAAGCTTTGTTACGTCTCCGTGGCTGTTGTGGAGGTAGTGGAATATATCTGAGGTCGTTTCTCTGTATATCAGCCTTCTGCCTCGGATGTTTTTGGCTGTTATAGAGCTGTTTTCATCTGTTTCTAGTATGATATTTCCCCTGTCGTAGTAATAGTTTATGGCTTTGTCTCCATAGTCCTTCTTTGTTCTCAGTCCATTACTGTTATAGGTATAGTCTATAAATCTTCCATAGGGGTCCTGGGTTTGTTTTAGCTGGTTGTAGCCGTTGTACTTAAAGTTATATATGCTGCTGGAAGTTATATTACCGTCTTGTTGAAATACTTCTTCTTTGGACAGCATATTTCCTTCTGGGTCGTATGTAAATCTTTGCTGTGTTTTTTTGCCTCTTTCTTTAGTTTCTTTAAGTAATAGCCTACTGCCTATGTCATATCTGTAGGTGGTTTCGGATATCTTGTTTCCCTTTATTTCGATTAGTTTTTCGATATTACTTAGGTCATCATATTGATAGTCCAGAACTCCATCGTCTGGAAGTAATACTGTCTTTAATCTGGATAATGGATCATAGTAGTACTTTGTGATACTATTGTTTTCATTTTTTTGTATCTGATTACCCCTTAGGTCATATTGGTATTCGTAGGAGTCTATTATCTCCTTACCATCATAGTGGATTAGGCTCTTTATAGCCCCCGACTGATAGTAGCTGTACTTAGTCTTTATTCCTGTTACTCCATTGCGTTCTTCCTTTATTCTTCCTATGTCATCGTATATGTAGCTGAATTTTTTTCCGTTATCGTTGACCTGGGTCAATCTTCCTACTTTGTCATATGTGTATTTTAGGCTTAGTTCCTCTACACTGCCTTGGTTAACATTTATTCTTTTTATTCTATCTGATTTGTCATAGGAATAGGTCTTTTTTATGCCATTTCCATAATCTTCGGATATTAACCGGTTCAGCTCATCGTATTTAAAGGCTGCCGTACCGGATTCGTCGGATATTTCCTTTGGATTACCTAGTTTATCGTAGAGGATTTCTATGGCATTTTTCTCTCCATCTTTGCTGTTTTCTTTTTGGATCATTCTGTTTAAGCCGTCATAGCTATAGGTTGTTAGGACATTGTTTCTGTTAAGGGTTTTTATTAGGTTACCGTTGTTATCATACTCATAATGGGTTTTCCTACCCTTTTCATCGGTACTTAATATAGGTCTGTTTAGTTCATCGTACTTATATGAGGTACTTGTGTATACCGAATCCGTCCAGCTGCTTAATCCCTTTGATATTTTGGTGGTATTCCCTTCTCCATCGTACTGTACCTTTGTTATAAAGGACTCATCATAGCCCGACCTTTTTTCTACTGCATGGAGAAAGTTACGTTTTGTAAAATACTGCTTGGTGGTATACCCCTCTGGATCGACTATCCTTACTAGGTTTCCTGCTCCATCGTAATACAGCTTTGTTATGCTGTGTTTTTTCTTGTCAAAGGGAGTCTCATCCGATATCATGCGTCCCAGTCTATCATACTTAAAGTATGCTGTCTGTCCTAAATCATCGGTTTGGGATATGGGATTGCCCAGGAGGTCATATTTATATGTTATGCTGCTGCCCTTTGCATTGGTGGCCTTTATAAGTCTCCCGAGGCCATCATTTTCATACTTTGTTTTTTCTCCTGCGAAATCCTTTGTTTGTGTCTGATTCCCTAGGTAATCATAGGTGATATATGACAGATCTTCTTTACCACCTTCTATCCTTCCCAGCTTTACTAATCTGTCAAAAGCATCAAAATAGTAGTTGGTGACGTTATCTTGAGTATCTCCTTTTTGGGTCACGGTCACCTTAAAAAATGGATTTTCAGATTCATCATAAAAGGCTTCATCATAGGCTATTTGGGTTTCGGATAAGATATCACCCTTTTTATCCCAGTGACTAACCTCTGTAATCCTAGTCTGTCCATCATAGGTAAGCTTCTTTAGGTTTTTATTCCCGTCTTCCCTTGAAATCAGATTTTCATTTTCGTCGTATTCAAGCTTGACTAGTATAGTATTTTTAGTTGGTTCAACTACCTTTTGAAGATTTCCCAGGTTGTCATAGTAATATGTGAGACTATTACCATTGGCATCGATTAGCTTCAATATGTTGTTCTCATCATCATATTGATAGTTCCTTGACAGGTTGTCGGGAAGAATCTCCTTAGTTATTCTACCCAGGGCGTCATAGGTATAGGAGGTTATATTTCCGTTGCCGTCGGTTCCTGTAAGCCTGTTACCCGTTGCAAAGTCATAGGTGTATTGTAGCTTTATATCCTTCGTATTGCCATCTGCATCGATTACATCTTCATATATTACATCCGTCAGATATGCACCTTTATACTCCCTACTATATTCAAATCTGTTGGTAACCCATTCTCCAGATTCTTTTTGTATTGATATCTGAGTAATATTCCCATAGTCGTCGTATTCGTATATCTTGTCGGATAAGAGGTTTCTGTTGCTGTAGATGGATTCCTCCTCTACTTTTCTTTTATCCTCACTAAGTATATATCTGAATTCAACCGTGGTATCTTCATCCTGCTTATATTTCCTGCTTGTTAAAATGTTGTATTCATCATCATAGGTATAATAGGTTTTATACTCGTTTGAACTTAACATCTCGGAATCTATGGGTTCGTTTCTGGCTATTAAATTCCCCCTAGGATCATATTCATAGGTGCTGATTTTCTCGGATATACTTCCATTTTCGTTATAGGTTTTGCTTATCATCTTGCTCGGTAGGTTATATCTACTATGATAATTTGTTCTAACCTGATTTACGGGTTTGTTATCTAGGTATTGCTCCCGTAGATATCCTTGATGTTTTGCATTATAGGTGTATTTAGTTATCAAGCCATTACTGTCTATGACTTTGGTATGATAACTATATATCTCGTCTATTTCTGAGGCTTTATACTGGGGATATCCGTCGGGTTCATTGAAGTACTGGTATTTTAGCAGGTTATATCTTTTGTCTTCATTTATGTCATAGCGCTCTGTTACCTTAAAGTACTCCATGTCTCCACTGCTGCCAAGGTTCTTTTTGCTTTCTTCATATGTATACTGCGTTCTGACTCCAGTTGGATAAGTGATCTGTACTAGATTTACATAGGTATTGTTTGCTGATGTCCCACCTATTAGGTCAAAGGCTGCTTCATCAAAGGTATAACCGTAGCCTGTTGTCCTCCCTGCTGCGTCAACAAATGAGGATAGGTAGTACTTGTCAGTTTCACCGGGTATAGGTCTCTTAATGAGGCTTATTTCCTTTGTGCCGGATCTGAATATTGTCACTGTATCGTTGTACTGGATATTTACTACTCGTCCAAGGGAATCAACAACACTGGTCAATAATCTTTTATCATCAACATCTTCCCAGTAGTAACTTATTTTATTATTAAACCTATCCTTTTCTAGTATTAGCTCTCCATTATCTGAGAAGTAATATGAATCACCATTTACATGATAGAGCTTATATGCCGATGTATCTACTCCATTACCGGAGGTGGTGTCCTTGGTGAATATTGTATCTATAAGCTCATAGTCCTTTAAGCCTATTCCATTTTCAAAGTCGGCTTTATAGGTTTGTCCACTTGGTAAATGGATATATACATCATCTTCTCCGTCTACATCGAGGTATGGTATATCAAGGCTCCATCCCTCTCCGAATATGTATTTTCCAGCGGATACTAAACTTTTTTCCCTAGCATAGTTGGCAATACTCCCACTGCTTATGATAGAGGTCCCGTTTTCATACTGTAGGTATCCATTAAATATCCATGTTTCGGAGTCGATTGTTACTTCTTCAAGTATCGTGCTCTCACTGGTGGTATATTTTAAAGCACCTGTACGCAGCCAATAGCCATTACTGTCAAATACATCGTAGTGGGCAATGATGGTCTCACCATAATTGTTTGTTATCGACGAGCTTTTCGTTCCCTCCTCATATACTCTGGCATCTCTGCTGCGGTATTCCAGATGAAGGGATAGGTTCTTGCCTCCCCGTCCTGGAATTTCAAAGATAGTATTTCTCACTAATACTTCGCCGGTCTCGGTGCTTATGCTTTCCCTAACTCCACTGCTTGCTTTAGTAAAGGGAGCATTTAATTCAATATTATATAGTGCCTCCTTCTTCTCTTCTTTGAGGACTTCCATCAATTCAGATACTGTCGTAGGTGTCTCTGCCAAAGCAATGTTTCCCAGCCCCAATATCCCTGCAAAGAAGAAAAATATGAATACTGCACATATCCTTCTCACTAATTCTCATTCCCTTCTTTGCTTGAATATTTTTTAATCACCTTTTTCCAGCTCTGTCCGCTTTTTTTATCTTTTAATATCTCATCTACGGAAGCTCCTGAGGCTTTAGAAAGTTTAGAGGCATTCTTGATTTCATTGATATTAAAGCCCTGATCTTTGTATTTTTGAAATTCGTCACTCAAATGCTCCTGAGTATTAACGCTACCTTTTTCTTTATCCCTCTTATCATTTACCAGTTTTACTGCCGCTTTATAATCCTTGGCGGTTATGATTTGTGTGCCTTCTTTTTTCTTGATTTTTATCTCTATTGGTTTTTCATCGGAATCCTGGGTATCATACTCTAAGCTGACACCTATATCTTCCCAGCTTGTGTCTTCATCCTTTAATGCTAATACATCTCCTATATTCATATCCTTGTCCATGGCGATTCTATCGGCAGTTATTATATCATTGGGTAAATACCCACTAGCTAACCATTCCTTTATCTTTGCTTTATCGGCTGCTTTGTATATGGTATGAGTCACCTTTACTTGGTTATCCTCCAGAATACTATTGAGGTCTGTACCCTCGTCATATTCCTTAAGAATCTCATCTAGCTTTGTAAAGTCTTCATCATTTGAAGCTAGGAATTCATATATGGATAACAAATCTTCTGGGTCGTACTTATCCAGTAATGAAAATGTCTTCTGGTAGTCATCTGGGCTATTCTCCACCAAATTTAATATCCTCTTGTAAACAAAGATATTTTCTTTGATAATCTCCCAATCGCTTACTGCACTATATAGTGTAAGTATCGTTTCATTTGGCAGTCCCGATAGAGCTTCCAAATCTTGCGAAATATTTATATCCGATTGCGATGCCCCTGTAACTCCATAGGAAATCACAGCTGCAAAGGCAAGTATTATTATAGATATGCAAAGCATGAAGGGCGTTCTTTTAGCTTTCGATAATTTCATATCATCCCTCCTGATATTAATTTTCTTCAACAGATACTGATTGAATCATATAGTAATTGATAAAGTCCTGGGTAGTGCCATTTTTTATACGATAGAATATGGCTCCTTTATCGAACTGACGCTCAGATATCCATTCCATGAACTCCTCTATTTCTGTATCGCTTAAGTTCAGATATTGCTTGGTTGTGCCGTCATTTAGCTGTATGTTCAAAACTAAGCTAGTACTTGTAAAGAGATCTTCTGTATAGTCGACTGTAACTACGCTTGAGTATTCCTCTGTGGATTCATCCTTTACCTTGATACAGTAAACAACGGAGAATATCTCATTTGCCAGTTTATCTGTAAGCTCTGATTCTGGAATTTCCCTAAGCTCATCTCCCGTCATACCAATTCTACTGATATCAATCCAGTTTGCCTTTGCATCATGGGGTAAATCGGCTGTTTCCTGCCACTGCTCTCCATCGTAGATGTAGTATTTGCTATCTACAGATATGAAATAGAAGTACTTTGCATCCTTTGGACTTATCTCTACTGAATGGATTTTCTTGATTTCCCTCCAGTTAGATCCATCGAAGTATTCTCTTTTAGTTGTATAGAGTGGATGTCCAAATAACTCCTCTTCATATGTGGTGACTTCCTCGGCAGTTATCTCTTCCATGTCATTTCTTTCATCTAGGATTACTTTAATGGATTTTAAGCTTGGTGTAGTATATGGATCTACCGATGCAAAATATATAGCTACATCAACGTTATATATCTGACGTCCACCTTCATAAAGCAATTCAAAGTCAGCTTTATCAAGGGCATTGATTTCATCTACTGTCATTCCGTACTCATTAAAGTCTTCCTCTGTAGGGGTTTCTGCTGTGCTGGCTAGTGTCCAGCTTCCACCTTGATAGCTGTACCAAGAGTTTTTACCATCGAAGGATAAAAGGTATCTTTCTGGTTTTTCCACTGCATTGATATAGTTTACTCCTAAATTGCTAGAACTCGTGGTATAAGCTATTTTTTCACCTGAATTATCTACATCAAAGTAGTAGTCATATTCAGTAGGAGGATTTTTTGCACCAGAAGGACGTATATCCGTAGATTCATCTGTATCTGGATCGTATATTTTATAATTGTAGTTAACATCCTGGGTAACAAGCCTATCATCATCCAGTACATCCACTATATGTGCGTCTTCTATATTCAATTTACGCAGAGCTTTGGAAGCCACATGATAGCTATAATGACTATCGCCAGCTTCTATATACACTAACGTACCTAATTTATTAGATAATATTTCATCAATATTAGTTCCAAGAGATGTTAATTTTTTCTTCTCCCATCCTTGATGAGTATTATTATAGCTCCATAAACTTTTAGCCCCTGCAAAAAACAAGATATTTTTTTCACTTCTAGGCATATCAAATCCATCATCTCCTGATACGCCATCATCTGCCGTTGATCCTATATAACTTGCTGCCCATATACTATCAGTGCCATCTGTTTCCAAGTATCCAACTGTCCCATCATCTTGAATAGAAAAGAATTCTACATCCTCATGTTTATGGACCGGACTAGTTGAAGGGTCATCATCTTCTTCATACAAATTATTCTCTATATCAGTAAATGCTGCTTTTGAACCATCATAGTTAACTTTTATTTTAGTAATATCATAGGGTGCTGTACCTGTTTGTCTTGCTTCCCCTGTACTGAGATCAAGTACAAATATGGACTGTAAATTTGAAGTTACATAGTATACTTTATTTCCATCTCCAGATAATGAAACTATAGTTGCATTATTTGAATATGTACTTTTTTCTGGTAAATCTACTGTAGTTCCATTTGTATTCTCATATCCTGATTCTATTTGAATACCGGATATTTTTCCTTTTTCTAGTAAAGGTATTGCTTGATTATCATAATCCTTTGAAACCAATATCGTTGGAGTTATATCGAATGTAGAGCTTCCATTTGATACAAACTGTAGATCTCCATTGGCTAATTCGGTCTTTGAGTTCACCATTTCCGATATATCAATGCTATGAACCGTTTTATGTACTGATTTTATTTCATCGAAGTACCATATGGAATCTTCATTTGTTCTTACCTGTATATCCTTACCCTGCTCTATCTCACCATCGGTCACCCTTAGGTCTAATGTAATTAGATTCCACTTGCCAGCCTCTAGGTCTTGTCCAATCTCAAAGGTGCCATCGGTATCAATGTCACTTTCTATCAAGGTGTCATTTGTATAAAACTTAATCCACTTTGCTCCTGCTCCAGGTTTTACCCAGACCTTTACTTTGCTGTATTCTGAAATATCAAACAGCTCCGACTCAGCTATGATATATTCTGCATAACTCTTACCCGGTTCGTCTCCTATTGTAACCTTGGCAGCATGTTCTCCACTCACCCTATCCCCAGTAAGCTCGGCACTTGACTCTGTGTCACTGATTTGTTCGTAAATATCAATTATATCTTCTAGCTTTTCCATCTCTGCATCTATTGGAATATATTCATATGAATCGGCTCCGATCGTTGAGTCTACTGAGAATGGTTTTATGGTGTACTCTATGGTTGGGATTGTAGTTAAGCTTGAATCATAGTGGTATATATACTCATACCTTTCCCCCTGTTTTGCTCCTGATATAGTAAATGAAAGACCGTCGGAAGCCACATCTACATCACTTGAATCAATCTTCGCTACGGATTGTCCGTCAAGTCTATGGACAGTTTCTATGTAGTCAATAGGTAGGTCTTGATTTGATATAGTTATATTATTGCTATATGTACCTATTTCTTTTATTACTGGTTCTACATACATAGTGCCATTTGAATATGCTAGTAGTGGAGTCATTGGGATATCTGTGATTTCTTCTGTCGCTAATTGATAAATACACATAGTTCCTGCTAGGTCTTCTTGTGCTTCTGCTAAGTTTGCATATGTACCTTTTGGGAATGATAGATATATGCGTTGTGTTTCACTAACACCTTGTACATATTCCTTATCGGTAAAACTGCCTCCACCAAAATTTACAACTGCCTCATAACCATTAAACCCTTCAACTAGAACATTTTTAGAAACTGAATTATTTGAGTTAGCCGATTTTAATGTACTAAAAACATTTGTATAAATATAATCAATATTTGGATTTGATGTTTGAAGAGATGCAATATCCCCACTCTGCAACACATATTCTTCAGTTCTTTTATACAATTTACCGACAGATACTTCATCATATGTTCCATTCTGAAGACTATGAAGTCCATCAACACCCTCTGGGAGAGTTATATATTGTATTGATTCTTGATATTCTTCAAAAGTTGTTTTTGTTGTTCCCAGTTCAAGTTGCATTACAGTTGGCAATAAAAGTGCTGAATTAGATGAAAATCTTACTTCATTCGCATTAGATGGCACATCAAAGGAATCGGCCGTTCCGGTTAATATAACATCATTATTTGATATAGATGAAATGAATTCTCTATTAAAATAAAAGCACACATGAGCAGCTGTAGATCCAGACAAGTCTCTAAAAATGTAACTTTCACCCGGTTTAACTTTTATAAAATCTGAAACAAACCATCCTGTAGAAGTTCCCAAATTTCCAGCTGAAGTCAAGAAATAGTTATTTGCTTCTATATTGTCACCATCTATTAAATTCTTTCCAACGCTCTTTAATCTTACGGATAATGTAGATTTAACACCGCTCCCAAAACCTTGTCTAGCTATTTCAAGCATTTGAGCTTCTGTATAATCTTCTATACCATTTGCAGTCATATCTATTAATAACTGATAATCTCTTACTATTGTTCCGGAGTCACCTTCTCCTAATTTAATATTAGCTAAAAGACTCTGTGTTGCCGTTACTATTTCGCTCACTTCATCAACATCAGTGACACCCGTAGCCCCAGAGCTATCAAAAGTCCCATTACTATAAAGAATCCTTACCTGCTCTTGAAGTTTTCCAGTTGACGCACTATCTAACTTACAATAAATATAATATTTATTACCGCTAGTTATGTTAATCGTTTGATTTGTTGCATCATAGTTGTTGTTGAACTCCCATGTGCCATCTGAGTTTATATCTATTCTAGTACCAGAATTATCACTTGTTAAGCTAGTAGATATATCACCATTTTGAGTATGTTGGTGCAGACTTCTCCCTTGTACATCTACGCTAACTCGCCCTCCAACGTCATCTATCGGCAAAGAAAATATACTCGCAGTCTCTTCCCCCGATGCATATACTGTATCTTCATCAGCAAAAATCTCAAATGCTCCTTCTGTATCAACTCTATCCACATCAGTAAAAGTCACAGTTTCTGCTTGTCCAATATTAATAATCTCATCGGAACTTATTCCATACACTGCATTTGTGCAATTAATCTTATTACCTCTA
>MDTG01137899.1_pt1 | contig 12808 bp, 9 predicted proteins | sample 811421 | NCBI WGS metagenome assembly MDTG01 (sample SAMN05326645, study PRJNA326480) | marine metagenome | isolation source: seawater | place: Pacific Ocean: South East | collected 2011 | reverse complement strand
TGTCGACCGAACCTCTCGACACTGCCGCCACCGATGGGCACCTGTGCCTCAAGATGGACAAGTTTTACCCCCGTGGCATTGGTGACACTGCGCACTTTAGCCAGGTTGACATCCCCGCCTCTACCCTTTCCAAGGTTACCGGCGCTCAGGGACAGCTCCACCGGGCCGAAGGGCGGGAACTCACCCACGTCACGATCGGTCAAGTCACTGGCGCTGGCGACCGCCCGGTTGGCGTCACGCTCCACTGGGACACGCCGAAAGGTCTCGTGTCGGCCACCAAGTCGCAGATGCACCACGTGTACGACGACAAGGAGGTTGACCGGTACAACACGTTTTCCGGCGACGCCTACAACCAGCAGATCAAGGTGCCCCTCGACATCAAGACGATCCCCGAGGACAAGGCCAAGGCCACTGCTGCCCGGTGGGACGACGTCGACCACTCGACCATCTCGGACGCCATTGAAGGCATCCGGATCACCGACAAGGACGGCAAGGAGACGGAGCACGCTCTGATCCCCAAGGCGTCTGCCCTCGGCCGCCTCTACGAGCTGAACGACGGCAAGTCCGAGTTTGCGAACGGCAGCACGATCAAGAGCATCGAGCACAACGGCGAGCCCCACTTTGCGTGCGACCTCGAGCACGCCAATGCTTCGGCTGCCCAGCTCCAGAGTGCCCTTCAGGATGACGACAAGATTCACAGCCTGAAGGTCACGACCCACTTTCTCGGCGACGAGCCCCCGTCGGGCCCCGTCCACATGGAAATCACGCTCCACCGCCGCGAGTGTGACCCCCTTGGCGTCCAGTCGATCGGCGAGGACGGCACCAGCGTCGACCACGGCAACGTCGAGCTCCCCAGTGGCATTTCCGCAGAGGTACTCGGCCTCGTCGATGGAGAAGCCAGCAAAGTTGAAACGATTGAAGCGGCAGGCGGCAAGTAAACTAACCAAGTCTAAACGATTACGTGTTCTCCGCACCGAGGCGCACCCCGCGCCGCTTGTAGCCCAATTTCTCTTTTCCCCCCGCCACTACCTGGTGGCCACTGCCATTGCCCAGAGTGCGCCTGCCACGACCACCTTTTTGGTGAGCATGGCGTGCCGCCTGAACGTCGAGATGACGGCCTTTATCGTCAACGACCTTGTCCGTGCCAACCTTGCCTTCGTGCAGGACAACATGGTGTCGCTCCAATCACGAGAGACTGTGAATGACTGCATAGAGAGGTTCCCTGACTCCAGTCTGAAAGAGTACATTGAAATGGTCGCCGAGGAAGGAAAGCCGAGGCGGGGTTGATTGATTGGTGAGTGGGGGATGGCAGAAAACCGTGTGACACCAAGGAACTTCCCCGGGGCACCAAGGAATAAAAAGATTGGCCTTACCCTCTCTGGGTCCTTGATTCCCCGTAGAATACTCTGTGCCGACATTCCCTCCGTTTCGCCCATCGTTGCGCAGAAATCGAGGTACCGGATCAAGAGGCACACCACCGGGTGCTTTGCCGATGGATTAATGACAAAGCATTTCCCCTTCCAGAGAATCCCAAAGTCGTCATCGTCAATGTAGATGGCCGGGAGATTTTCGTTTCTGGCGTAGGTCATTTGGTGCTTGACGACAATGTGAAACGGGATGGTAAATCCCGGCGTTTCCGCCATCAGGCACCCCAGCAGTGCCAGGTGTTCCGGCGATTCGTCCGTTCTCCAGTCGACTTCGCAGAACCTGTCTTCTGGGTCGCGTTCAAACAGGGGCCTCACCCGGTGGTTTGCGTCTGCGCCGTAGACTTCGCCGGCAATCTCGTACGGCAGTTCAAAGAGCCCCAGGCGCGTCAGTGTTTCCGATGGCAAGTCGGCGTACAGCGATGCGTGCACCATCAGGTCGCCCGTCCGGTTAAAGGTGGTCCTCTTGGCAATGTAGTGGAGGATTCGGAGAAACTGAGTGCAGTGTTTTTCGGAGCAGCTTGGGAGCACCGTTCGGGTCCATGACGACCGCAATCTCTTTGAGCACCAATTTCGCAGCTTGGCGGCATTGGTGAGGGGAGAAACGACGCACACGTCCAGGTCCTCCTCGAGGTCTTCCCGGTGGACATGTTTGGCCCAGAGAATGGCGGCCTCGTCGAGGTATCTTCTAGACGCTGGGGGGTGGCTCGCGATAATCGTTTCCAGGTAGAGGGCCACCTGTGGCGTCTCTGGCGCCGTGAAAAAGAGGTAGAGCATCTGGGAAGGCGGCAGGGCATCTTCGAGGGATGTTATCCAATCCATCCCAGCGACCTTGTTTCCGCCTCCACTTTTCCGTTCTTGTCTCCCGCGCGCGGGTGGAGCCCTTTTACTCTTTGGTTTAAATTTCCAATACTCGTGCTCGTTTTTGGTTATGGACGGCTTCCCCCTCGGTGGCATCCTCGGTTTCTTTTTGCCAACACAGGTAAAAGAATGCCTTTCTCTGGTCGACCGACAGTATCATTTCCTCAATCTTTGTCGAGCCATCCGGCCACGCGTCTTCCTGCTGCATCTTTCGGAGTATCTCCACTTCGACTTCGGGCTGTAGGTCTGAAGCCCAGAGACATGAAAACGTCCCCTGGAGCTCAGGAGGTACTTCCTCCATTTGCTAGAAAGAGACTGGAAAGGGCGAGAACAATCCTGGGTGATAGGGTGGGGCGCGTTGGTGTAAGTGCCACGCTTCTCTTGCACTTGATTTTGACATGAATCAATTAGGGGGTGGAGTGTCACCCTGTAGATGCCATGACGGAAACGACAACACTCTGATAGTGAACGAGCGAGCTATAGATTGATGGGGTAAAGATGGCCGGTGCCCACACCTGGTTGATCAAGTTGGGGTTTGATCGTAGGGTGAGTACATTTTGGGGTGGGGTGGGGCTCATTAAACCCCCCACCGTGACGCCCGGGCGTGCAGTGTTTTGGGGTTTCCCCAAGGGGGAATGTCACCCACCAACAAGACGTAAATCTTGAATCCGAGGTCGACATAGTAATTGATCCGGTGCTCTTCCTTGTCGGGCAGTCCAAAGTCGCGGAGACACACGCCGATAATTCCAATCGAAAATACAATGGCACTGAAACTGGCAATTGGGCTGTAGACGCCGAGCGCGACCGATATTCCCGACAGCAGACTCGTTTCGATCATGCACCTCATTGTCGAAGCCCTCCACTGGCTGCCCCTCTTTGTCGTGAGCATAAAGAGTGTTGCCGCCGAGGCCCATACCGAGCCCACAAGGGCAATACCGGTCCGGAGCGTCTGGAGTAGGCTGTAGCTGAGGAGCAGCGACGAAACGCACACGCCAATGCCATTCAACGATGAATCGAGGAGAAAGAGTCGGAGGCCCGAATACGCCGGGCCATCTTTCCCCACGACATCTTCGATCGACGCATTTTCCATGTCAATTTCGCCGCACACGGCGGCAATCCCAATCAGGTAGACTCCGCAGAGGAGCGTCGACAATATGGTGACGGCCGACGACGTGTCGGTGGCCGGAATGATAATGTGGGCCATTCCCCTGTCGAATTCGACGCTGGCCCGAAGCTGCGAGAGGGAAAGGTGGGCAACCGAATCTGGCGATATCTGGGTGTCGCATCGAACAACGCCGTGCCACGCGACGCCTCCCGTCTCGCGGTTAAGAATCTCAATTTCTGTGTACGAGCCTGCGGGCACGGGAAGCCAGTGGCCGATTTTGGTTGCCGAGAAATCAAAGGTGGCGTTGTAGAGGTTGCCGTCCATTCTGAACGAGTGTCCCGAAAATCCCGGCGACAGCCGCCGCCCGCCGTCGTCGATTCGGGTATTGGTAATTGTCCTGGAAACAAAGTTGAAAAAGATGCTCCCCTCAAACCCCGGCGTCCTCGTGAGTTCTGGGAGGGAGAGCGTGTTTCCTTGGAGCTTGACGACATTTTCTCCAATCACGTAGGCCCTGGATTCGCTTCCCTGGGGCGGCGGCGACTGAAATGCGTACGAGATGACGCTGACTGCCGCATACCCTCCTCCGAGAAGGAGTGCCCGAGCCACCGACATTCTGGCCCCCTCCCTCGCTCCGCTCCCCTTTCTCTCCTCGGTGGTTCTTATGGATATTATTCCCAGCACCGTATATACCGTAGACCTCCTCTTTGAACAAGACTGGGGGACCTGATTTGCCTCCTACTCGGTCATTATGGGCGATCCAGACTATGTTGCCAGATCTGGATTTCCCGGTTTTCCGCGGGATGACCTCTACGAGTATGGCGATCCCAATTCTTCTCCTGAAGACCATTACACTTCTCCTGAAGAGCATGCCATTTACGACGAGGCGACCACGAGTCAGTACACCACCCCCGTTGTGGAACCCCAAGATGGATACATTCTCACTGGGGAACGGTATCTGGAACCGCAGACCCTTCTTGATGAAGACCGCGAGATTCCAGTTCCAAGGCCAATTCAGCGGGTTCCGAGTCGGCCTAGCCGTTCCCAGGAAAACGCTCGTGCAGACCAAACGCCCCCCGAGCCCGCCTTTCGGGAAAGTTGGAGTGCGCCCGAGCTTCCCAGGGCAAACCCGCAAAAGGTTGTCATCAAGGAGACGGCCTCATCGCCGTGGATTAGGTTGGTTCTTGTTCTCTACGCCATCCTCTTTGTGGTCGTCTTTTCGGTATTTCTTCCCTCGGGGGTCGAACGCCGCGACCTTGGCAACTCTTCGGCGACCCAGGTTATCGTTCAATCCGAGGGGGTTGTCGGCAGCAATTTCGGATCCCTCGGCCAGGTGGGTTTTTTCGCCACCCTTCATCTGCCGCCGGGGTGGATCATCTGCGATGGAAGGAGGGTGGAAGAGGACCAGTATCCTAACCTTGCCGCACTCTTGGGACCAAATGCAAGCGTCCCAGACCTTGTTAGCGCTGGGAGGTATGTTCGGGGGGGTCTTGAGCCAGGAGAGGTCCAGGAGCAATCGACCGCAGTCAATGGTCTTGGGGGGTTTGCCCTCGTGTGGGACAATATTGTGCCCGGCACCGTCTTCAACTACAATGTGCGCCGAGGCACCGAGGGCCCACGGCATGTTAACGCACAGTATAGCCTGTGGCGCTCATCTTCGTCGTTCCAGGCCGGAATCTGGCCACAAAACGCGCAACTAGAGCTAAACTCGACCGACGCCGAAACCAGACCGCCCACCATTATTCTCGTACCGGCGATCTATGGCTTTTAAATGTGACCTTTACCGAGTTTTAATCTCCACCATCATGTCGGCCACCATCTCTACTGCCTCTGTGAAAACTACTGTTTGGCCTTCTTAAAGACGCTCTTTGGGTGGGCCCTCCGTACCCCATGCAGGCCATCAGCCGCAAACCGGTGCGGAAACCTCGATTTCATCTTGGTCATGACCTCCCGAAGCCGAATGTACTTGAATCCCGTATCCTCGATAAGGATGTCGTGGCTTCTCGGGTTGGCAAAAAAGTTTTCCGCCGACGTTCCCGTGAGGCGATCGCTCTTGGCACAGTCGACGCTAAAGGAGGGTGGTATGGGGGTGTCAGGATGCCGGGTGGCCAACACCCGGTCCCACGCGGTTCAAAATGGTGTGACGCGTGGATTCAAAACGGGGCGCCAACCCACATCAGGGAACCGCGCGTATTCGCCTTTCCACACTGGTGAATGTCCGTCTGGCTTGGAATGGCGGCCCCATTGCTCACTGTGAGCGTATAGGTCGACCCCTTCCACTCTACAAACCAGTGGTTTCCTGCTATCATTCGTAAATCACGAGCACTGATTGTTCCCATGTTCCTGTATACCTGGGGATGTGCAGCGTGGTAGGAGTAGAGACCATTGATTAATGTGACACCAGGCGCGCGCCTCTACCACCACACCCTCGGGTCGGAACACCCACCTTGGCGACCGATCCCTCGACATCTTGGCGTACTGGACGTTTCCCCGTTGGGATCTTGGCGAGCCGTAGGATGGGATCGGTGAGCTGGGGGTCCATTGCTTTCGGGGTAGATACACCAACGTCATCGGTGGTTTATATAGAAATGCTTCCAAGTTTGCGAATTCTCGCTCCCTTCCCCTCTGGGCAATTTTCCCGGATCAGGGGAAGCCCCACCCCTCCCAGGTGTCGATACCGTCGTCTCTCTGCCCTAGGCGTCAATAAGGTTGCCAAAATCGACCTGTAGCCGGTCGTTCTTGCACGAGTTGGCGAGATCCCGCAGGCTCCTCGATCTCTCGATTCCCGCCGTGTCGAGCCTGGCATCGCTGCCGAAACGCTCCATAAAGTTGTTAAAGTTGATGCAAAACTCGAACAGCGAGTTGTCTCCGTCGCCGTAGACGACCGAAAAGTGTTCCGGCATGGCGGGTCTCGGCCGGTACCGCGTCATGTTGATGACGATCGAGTTTGGCCACCGATCGATAAAGCGGTGAAACATTCCCGGGATTGCCTCGTCCTTGACCGGGTCAAAGGGGACGGGGTCGGTCCCATCTTCAAAGTCGACGCGGCCGTTCATGAGGACCCCCGTGTACCAGTCGTGGCCACCTTTCTCATTGGTGTAGCAAACGCAAACCCTTCCGGCCGTCAAAACTCTGGGCACCCGGAGAATCTTGTCTTCCGTTGCCTTGATGCCGTTTGCCATTGTCTCAAACTCGCCCATGTCGGGAAATGCCGGTTCTGGCGGCAGTTTGTTTTTAAAAATTCCCCCGAGCACCCAGTAATTTTTTACCTCTGGGGGTTTTTTAAAAAACCACCGGTGTTGGCTGGCGGTTAAAAATCCGTCACAATCCCCCTTCTCCTTTCCTGTGGCGGGTGGATGGAGGACGTCGGGGACCTTTTCGGGGAAATCAACCGGCGCCCCGGCCACATTCAACGGGCATTCCATGACATTGTCGGCACCGACGATGGCCGCGTCGGCGGAAGCCTCGGGATGGGCGGCCTGATTGATCTCGACAACAACGATGGCCGTGATCCGCGCGCATCCCCGGTTGATCCCGTCAAGGACATTGTGAGGATGGTGGTTCGGAACCGAAAGCGGAGCCGCCTTCCTCTGCCCGAGGAGACGCCCCCTCGTGCTTCCGAGGGGACACTGGGTGCCACCCCTCTCCCGGCGTCTTTGAACAAACCAGCTTCCGAGCGTGTTCGGGACCCCGAAAAGCCGCCCCCGCGGAAACGGGTGCCTCCCCGTGGCATTCCAATCACCATTCTCCGGGGCCCAAAGCTGGTTCCCGTGCCCTCGAGTCCGATGAACGGAATCCCAGACGATGCTTTTGACGGCATCTTTGATGGAGGCGAATCCGACGACGGTGGCAACACTGGAGGCCCGAATCCGACGGGGAGTCACGATTCCCCCGAGACGCCCGGCGTCGCTGAAACTCGGAGTGGCGTTGATGAGGACCAGATGGATGTCCACAAACACTTTCTGTCGGACATTATTTCCGCCTCTCGCGGTGGTACGGCGTCAAAGACACCCGGGAGCGCCAGTCTTTTCGGCGGCAAGCCCAAGCTGGTCCTTTCGGTCGAGCCTGTGCGGCCGGAAACGCCGTGTCCGTCTCTTGGCGCAAAACTCTCGCAGCGGCTGGACAACATTGATTTACTTGTGGACCCGCTGCCATTCGACCATCCCGACCGAGCCAAGAACCAGGTCGAGCTGTACGCCTACCCTCGGATGACCGTTCCCGACCACCCGCTCCAGTACGGCGTTGCCAAGGTGGGCCAAGGGCGGAGCTTTGTTCCCCTCATTCAGCTTCTCGAGGCGCGAAAGGAGTTTCTGGATCAGTCTCGGCGGGCAAGAGAGTACGCGAGCGGATCGAGTCGCGGATCGGAATACGATCCCTTTGACATTGCCGGAAAGCCACGGTCGCCGCCGCCACTCCGGAGGTACCTCGAGGACCCCGCCGAGACGCAGTCGTTTCAGCGACGGCCAAAGGACTGGGACGGCGTTTGGCTCGTTCCATTCACCTTTCGGGACATTTCAGCGCGGCCCGTGATTGGACAGCAGTACAGGGTCGAGACCCAATCCCCTCGAGTCGCGGCGGAAGACCTCGAGGGGATGCCAGTCACTGTCGTTTCCCGTCTGCCAGAGAATCTGAACAAGGTGGTCGAGGTATCAAATGGCCAGACTACGCGTCCAGTGGTCGAGGTCCCAGATGATGCCACCTGGATCACGTCCGGCAAGTTTTCCGCCTTTTGCCGTTCCGACACGACGCCCCTGCTCGCCTCGGCCACTGGCTGCTCCGGTGCTCCAGGCCAGCCGGTACCATCGGCGGTATTTCTGGTGGAAGTGGCGCCCGACCGCAGGTGTCCTGGCCGGGGACGCGTCGTTCGGGTCGCGCCAATCGGGGACACTGGTATCCGCGTTGGCACTCCGGTGACGCCCGCTCTGTTTCCTCCGCCAAAGCAGCTCGATGTCATCCTTCGTAACCTCGTTTTCAACGCCCACATGCTGGCGCGCGAGGTGCTCGGGACAACCAGTGTTCCGCCCCGGGCCGTCGTCCACTACATCAACTCGCTCGGAGGCAACGGGATCCAGGTGCCCCCGGGGTTTCTGCGGAAAATCCCCCGCGTCCAAGATGCCGAATCTACGACCGTGACGCTCCGGGATCTCTCCCACCTGCTGGCCGTGAGCCGGTACCGCCAGCTTCCGGCCTCGCTTCGCCGCACCGTGCCGTCTCCGGGCGAGCACGCGCGCGCGTGGCTCCAGTACCTGAACGGCGAATCCCTGATTTCTACCGACGGGGACGCCGGCGTTTCCGCCTTTTACCAGCCAATCAAACCGGCGATTGAATCGCGGGGCCCTGATCGTGCCAAGGCCGACGCGTACATCAAGCCGATTGTCGTCGACCCCCACAGTGCGCCCTACGCGAGCGAGCTCCGGTCGCCCGACATTCTCCGGCAAAAGCGAAAGCAGGGGAGGCGCGTTTCCGATTCCTCGGTCCGGCTCGAGCTCGAGGATCTTGTTGCCGCCGGCACGTTTGATGGCCGAAACGTCAAGCCCGGGGATGCCGCCCGATTCGACCAAGAGATTCGCCAAAAGCCAAACAAGAGCCCCGAGCTGGTCGAGCTGATTGGCAAGGTCGACAGCATCCGAGAGCAGAGCTCGCTCGGGATTAAGAACTGGGACAACTGGACTTCGGAACGGTGGGCTCAGATCCGGATGATCCAGCAGTACGTCCAGGACCGGCAGAGCCATACCGGCACCAGGACGGGGCTCCGAAAGTTTGTCGAGGGCATGAAAGAGGCCGAGGGCGTCTGTTCCCTCCGTCTCTACACGCTGGTCCCCGCCGTCGGCAGGTGTCTTCTACGCGAGGTGGGGATCCGGGCCCCCGACCCCGAGAGGGATGCGTGGCTCGGGGATTCGAGGCCGATGAAAAAGTTTTACCTTCGGTGGGCGACGCCCGCGAGTCCCGAGACGCTCTGTCGGGCCTGGGAATCCCTTTCGGGTCGCCGCTACGCCCGTGGCGCACCACGCGGACGCCATTTTGGGCTCCCCACACTCCTAGACGACCCTTCTGGTTCCATCCCCAGTGTTCTTGATGGTCTCGACGCGTCGACAAGGGGTGCCGCCGTCGAAGTGGTCGAGTGTGCCATTCTGGCCTCGAGGCTGGCCGGGGGGTGCAGGATGGCCATTGATGGCGGCCATCTCAACCAAGGCGGCGCCGATCTCGAAGATCACCTCGAGGCCAGGAAAAAGTTGGCACTCTGCCACAGTATACTCCGGGCCACGCTGACGCCCAGCATCCTACACCTGGCCAACAAGACGTGGCGACTGGATACTCCCGAGGATCCCCTGTAATTGGTATTGGCTGTTAAACACTCGAGAAAGGGGCGCAGGATTTTGGCCAGATGTGCGAGTTGGGGTAGTACGGGGCAGGCAAATTGCCGTTTTCCGGACATTGACCGGTGCCAATACGTGGCCCGGTAACCGAAATTATTGAGGTATATAGTTCAAAACCTGGCTTGGTTGTCAGTTAAGGGTCCTTGGCGCAATGGTCAACGCATCCGACTTTTAACTCTGATGAGATTGGGATCGGGGGATTACGGGTTCGAATTTCAATCGAAAGTCCCGTAGGATCTAAACAACATTTTGCCCCTGTAGCTCAGTGGTAGAGCACTGGTCTCCTGAACCAGCGGCCGAGGGTTCGAATCCCTCTGGGGGCTATTCATTCTTTTTGGCGACAAAAAGATTTTCCGGGGGGGGGGGTAAAATTGATGAATGCAAAAAAGAATGGTCGAGTCCCGGTGCAGGGTCCGAACCTGCGTCTCCAGTTCCCAGACAGGGGCATGTCAGCCCGCCTGGGTTTCCAAATGACTGGTGTTTTGACCGTACAGCGCATGCAAGCCGCAGACCTCTATGAGGATCCAAACTAACCGGGCTTGGAACATGAACACAAAAATTAATACTTGAATATTTGGTTTGAATCACCCCCAATACCCCTATGATTTTTGGTACTACCAGTTGGCAATGGAGTACAGTGACTTATGCTGCTTGTACTAGATTTAAAGAAAGGATATGCCTATTTCTTCTGGTCATTGAGGTCGTCCAAGCCGTATTTCTTTCTGTCCTTGATGGATTTTGCTTTCCAGCCCTCGTCAACTGCACTTTTGACAGCCTTTTTGACGAGTGCCTGTGCCTCTTTGATGGCTTTCTCCTTTTCAATCTCAAACGACCCTTCTGCCTTCAGTGCGTCTCGGATCTTGTGTACTGCGTTTTCCAGCTCTTCGATTTTTTCTTTGGCACTCTTGTCACCCAGTGTGAAAGAGGTATACTTTTCAGCCGCCTTTGCCATTGGATCTAGGCTGTAATCGCGAAGCCACTTGTCCATCTTCCCTTTGATGTTCTGTACCTTTGTGGTTGCCGAATCCAACTTCTTTTTCGACTTGTCATCTTTGGGGAGTCTCTTGGCTGCCGCCTCCTCGGCTTTGGCTGCATTCAGATTTTTCCGAAGGTTCTCAAGCTTGTTTGTCCAGATTTGAATGGTGTCGATGCGAGTGGCTTTCCAATTTTTCAGCTGTTTCTCGTAGTTTTGGGCAACATTTGTGACGGCACTTTTCCAGTAGAGGTCGCCATATGCGTTTTTCGCATTGACAATGCCACTCTGGAGGATCCCCTTCAAAGTAGCCTCGGTGCCTCTTGGCTCGACCGTAGAATCGGGTTGAGCCAAAGCGATTGGGCCAGTGAAATCGGTCGAGGCCGACATTGATTTCAAAGGTTCCCGGGACCTCACCCCCAATGAAACGGCTTTATTTATATAATCACCTTCCACTGCAAGACGGAAAAGGCCTTCTCCAATGCGGGCCATCACCCATTCACTCGTCCTGAATGTGCTCCCAAAACTCGGCCACCCCCACAAAGCCCAGCATTCCCGTGAATAGCGAGAGTCCCACGGCCGTTACCGGTCCCACCTCGGCGTCTACGTTCGAGCTGACGTGGTGGACGATAGAGTCGCCCGCGATGGCCATTGTCACGAGGGCAATCCAATTCAGTGCTGCCGCCGAATGTCGATTAGAGAAGCGTCCTATTAGCCCTTTGGCACCGAAAACAGAAGTGGCGAGGGAGACGTCGGCTGCCACTCCAAGTCCCAGCGTGGCCCAAAGGAGCGCCTTTAGTCCGGGTTCGGGCTCGGTCGCCGTCGTCTGCGCCCTTTGAATCTGTTCCAGCCAATCATCCGTCATCCCAGTCGTAGTTCCCTGGACAGAGTAGACTGGCGTCACCAGCCAGACGACCACCGTGGCCGCCAGTTTGAGCACCGACACGATTGCCAGAAAGCCGACCCCAATTGCCTTTGATTGGCGGAGCACTGTTCGCTGAGGGGCCTTTCCGAGCAAGCTGGCCATCGAATCGTCGTCCCGTTTCGAGCTCATGGCCTGGCCAAGCGAGAGTGCCAAGAAACTGATTGAGGAACTCGACGATCAGACTTTGCTCGTTGGCGATGCTCCTCCGCTCCGGAGTGCCCAGACTGGCAAAATCCTCGCCACGGCCGCTAGGGAACGGGCGGCTCTCGCGGTTGAAACCACCGTGCCGTACCCCCTCTGCTTTCCCGCGCGGGGCGGCGGGGGTATGCTCGGGGGCGTTTTCAGTAGTATGTTTTCGGGGCCTAATATTCGATGGGGCGGCCCGCCATGCGGCTTTTGTTCGCGCCAGATTAATCTCTACAAACCCATCCTCGAGATCCTGATGGTGGTCAACGACTACAACGCCCATCTCGTCTCGGCCGCCACCCGGGATGGCGCCAAGCCCTCGAAAGAGTATGGCCAGCGGCTCCTTTCGGTGATTCGGCGGCTCTCGCGGATCGATCCGGATGCCATGGAGACGCTCCGGGAAATTGACGCCGTCTGGGCGACGCAGGGCTTCAAGAATTACCTCGCCGCCCTCTGGGACGATTTCTACGCCGACAGCGCGTGCCTCGGCGGCGTCGAGGACAAAAACTTTTTCGCCGATGGGCGACTCGCCGTGTGTGCCCAGGCCGTGGCCAGCTACCGCGCCGTAGAGGCGCCCTTTCCGCGGACCTCCAATGCCGCTCCGCGGTTTTGTGCTGCCGTACTCACGTGGCTGTTGAGGAGCGGGCGGCCAATCACGGCCAAGGCCGGATCGGGGGGGCGAATCACGTCTGGGGAAAACAGGGTGTACGCCGACAACCTCGAAGTGGTGGCCAACTTTCTAAAGGAAGAGGGATGGATCGAGCCCTTTGTCAAGCAGGCCAAGGTGAAAATTTCGGCCATCCGGGGCCCCCGTTCCCAGACGACACTGGTTCCGCCGGCCCAGTTTATTGAAGACGCCGTAGACGCAGTCATCCTGGCAAGGCCCCCCGGCGCCCAGATGACGGGGATTGAACTCTTTACGAAACCGTGGCCGGAATGGATGGTCAAACTGGCCGACGG
>MDTG01425896.1_pt1 | contig 12809 bp, 10 predicted proteins | sample 811421 | NCBI WGS metagenome assembly MDTG01 (sample SAMN05326645, study PRJNA326480) | marine metagenome | isolation source: seawater | place: Pacific Ocean: South East | collected 2011 | reverse complement strand
AGATTAAAAAAAACAGTGAACTCAAGTAGTTTTTCGTGTAAAGAAGACTCTCACCGATATTTTTATGTCAAATCAAATCAAATTTAAGAAAATATCTTTTCTATAGATCTATAAACGATCTATTTATTGGTACGATGTTTGCTATGAATTATTCGAAAGATCAAAGGCTTTTAACGATGTGATGAGGGATTTATGACATTACGGCTACAAAATAGTGCACACTTAAAGAATATGCATTTAAATCTCAACGTGCATTTTGACAAAGTTGCACGACAAATGGAACAAATTTCTTCTGGTCAGAGAGTAAACAGATCAAGCGATGACGCCGCAAGTGTAGGATCAGCGGATGGACTGCAGGCAGAAATGCGAGTCTTGAGCCAGGGAAGTCGGTCGATACAACAAAGTCATAACTTGTTACAAATCGCCGATACCGCGCTTGCTGAGATAAGCCAGATGCTTCAACGAATGAAAGCTCTTGCAATACAGAGCAGCTCTTCAACCATTAATGATGATCAACGTCAAGCAACTAACAGTGAATTTCAGCAGCTAAAAAATGAAATGACTCGTATGGCTGAATCAACTGAGTACAATGGTCTTTCACTGTTAACGTCAGATACGAAAGATATAATTCTTCCGGCAGGTCCTTCCGGGACCAGCAATGATTTGGTAGAATTTAATTTAGGTGATATGCGTGCGTCGGGCAGCACGATACAGTTAGATGGCGTTTCTGTTGATGTTCAAAATAGTTCAATTACAGCGTTGGATATTATAGATCAAGCGATAGAAAAGATAATACAGGTTCGAAGTCAATTAGGGGCATTGCAAAATCGATTTGAATTAAGTGTAGATGCTACAAATTCGTTTTTAGAACGTGTTCAAGGTATAGAATCTTCCATAAGAGACGCTGATATAGCTCAGGCAGTTTCTCATATGACACGATCGCAGATAATGTCTCAGACTGCAACTTCTCTAGCTAAAGAAGCAGATGTTGATATTGAGGGTTTGTTATCATTACTACGTTGAAAACTATCACCTATAGCAGAAAAAAATAAAACGCAAAATTGGGGTAGATCCGAATGGCTGGAGCAGGAATTCGCAACCAGTTCAATTGTTGTAGAAAGCTTCTCCATAAATAGTGAGATCCGGGAATATCTTCTGTGTCGTAATCCATCCCAATGAAAATCTCGGGCAGAGCATCGGGTAGGTCGGGATAACCTTTATTTTGGCCACGACTTTTTTTATTACTGCCATGTAATCCTGTTGCGCTATAGCCCAGAGCTAATCGAACCCATGGTGGGATTTTTGATTTCAAGATTTCTGGGAATAATTTTGCTGAAGATACGCTTATCCAAAAAGACATTCCTTCATAATCATCGATTATATGGTTTACGTGTGGTTCATAGTTAGAGCTTCTTTCTCGTCTGTCTAAGTAAAGTGCCGAGGGGTAGTAACCAAATTTAAATTTTACAGAGCGACTTTGGGGGAATAGTGTATATAAAAGAGGGATGCCAGCACCGATTGTATTTGCAGTAAAGTCAGGGATACTAAACCCCCATTGAGCTTGGTAAGCATCACGCATTTCGATTTCAAATAGTGCTGACCAACTAATCAAGGTGCCGAGAATGGCCGACGTTTTCGGACTAAACCCAGCCCAAGAGGAGGCATTAGAAATACTGCTTGCCGCAAAAAAGCCAGACATAAAATGTCCACCTTTATCTATGTTTAAATACGTTTGGCCCTTCCAGTCATTTCTCCAACGAATTTTTTTAGCCTTTTTGCCGTTATACCAATTTTGTTCGACATGATTTAGTCCAATGTAACGGAAACTCGCTATTCCACCGAATAGGATGGCAACCCTAGTGGGGTATATGGAATTAGCTGTATCGGAGAGAGTTGAAGAGGGATTTTCTGCGATTAATTCACTCACAGTGATAATGACTATGAAACAATATGCTACAAATCTGTTTAGAAACATCGTGTTTTTCTTGATCTGAGATTCATAATTTAGTGACATAATGATGAACTATGAGCTAAATTATAAGTTAATTTGACATGGTATGCATAAAATCCTGAAGATGCAACATTTCACATAATTTTTTACGGGAAAATATTGTGCAAGAACGGTCCGAAGTTTCAACTAATAATCGTCGTCGTCGAAGACGGCAAGCTCCAGTCGACATAGTAAAGCCTATCGTCAATGATGCTCTTGATAATACTCCAGGAAAAGGCTATGTCTGGTTGAAAAACGTGTTGTTTTCTTTAGGAATTTCACCGGTTTTTCGTGCGTACGTTTTCTTAGGCAGCGTTTTGGCCATTATAGCGTTTTTTCTTTATAACGAGTCGTTGACGCATCAATTACGTGAACAGGAAAAAAGTCGGGTTGGTCTTTATGCACGTCTTATATCTTTTGCTCCTTTGGCAAGTGAAGAGCAGACGATGACAATTTTTACAGAAGTTATCAACAATCCTAATATTGACTTTCCTTGTATCATTACCAATCATCGTGGCGAAATCATTGAAAAAAGAGGTATTGATTATTTACTAGCTCGAGAGACAAATAGCTTTTTTGGTTGGTTTGATTCATTTAAGAATTCTAAAAATGAAACGGATGATGTAATTATCGATCAATTGCTGAAGAAAATGGATCAAGAAAATGAGCCTATCCGATATCATCTATCCTCTGAGACCCAGGCTCATATATACATGGACAGCAATCGAATTGTTATTGTGGATAATAATGAAGATATTGTCAGATGGACGGGGAGTAATCTTCCTGACGAGACCAACCGATCAACGTCCGCATTGATTCAAGTGCGTTTAGCATTGGAGGAATTGCGGGGTATTCGAACAAATCCGTTAATAGTTTCCGTTCCGTCAGAAGGATTTAGCTACCTTTATTATGAGAGTACGCGAGCAATTGTAACAGATAGTGAGGGAAAAATTCTTGGTTGGCGCGGTTTTGGAATTCCTCATGAGCGTATACGTGATGAATATTCTATAAAAAGGGTAAAAACATTTTTACAAAGATTGAGTCGCCAAACTGATCCGCTCCCATTTAATGTGCCAGCTGAATATTATATTCACTACGGCCCTTCGGATCTGGTTAGTAGTATTTCGCTCGCGCCATTCGTCCAAATTAGTGTACTCCTGCTCTTTTTGTTGGTTGGATATCTTGGTTACAGAAACATCAAGCGGAGCGAACAGCGCTCCATTTGGGTTGGTATGGCAAAAGAGACAGCTCATCAATTAGGGACTCCCCTATCTTCTTTATCTGGTTGGTTGGAATTGATGCGTAATGAACTGCAAAAAATAGATAATAGTGGAAATAGCGTTCCGGTTAAAAAGATTTGCCAAATGGTCGACGAGATGGATGAAGATATGGATCATCTCAACCAGATAGCTATGAGATTCAGTCAGATTGGATCTAAACCTGAATTAGTAATCCAAGATGTTTATAAAGTATTAAACAAGACTATCGAATATTTTCGTAATCGTGGTCCACAATTTGGTTGCCACGAATTTGAAATACAGTCTCAAATTCAACGTATAGCCATTCCCTTAAATGCAGAGTTAATCAGCTGGGCATTTGAAAATTTATTTAAGAATTCTATAGATGCGATGGATGGCACGAAAGGGTGTATTCGAATCAATGTTTTGGAGATTCACGACGAACAATCAGTACTTATTTCATTTCAAGATACCGGACGTGGTATTAACCCTGAAAATATAAAGAGAATCTTTGATCCTGGATTTAGTACGAAACAACGTGGATGGGGTTTGGGATTGGCGTTCGTTCGTCGTATCATTGAAGAATATCATGGTGGTTACATAAGTGTAGTCCAGAGTGTTCCCGGAGAGGGTACAACATTCGAGGTTATTTTGCCTGCAAATCGTAATAATGAAACATAACATTCTATTTTTATTTTGACTTTGAAAATTTTTTATTGTGAGAGATTGAGATATGGAACAGCTTAAAAGAAAAATACTTTGGGCAGATGATGAAATTGATCTATTGCGTTCGCATCATCGATTTTTAGATGAAAAAGGATATTTGGTAACTCCAGTTAACAACGGGAAAGATGCTATAGAATTAGTTCGAAATAACTCCTTTGATATCGTTCTTTTAGACGAAATGATGCCGGGGCTTGATGGACTTTCTACACTAGAAAAGATTAAAGAGCTTGACGCTAATATACCGATTATCATGATAACGAAAAATGAAGAAGAAAGTTTAATGAATCAGGCGATTGGGCGACGTATTGATGATTATTTGACGAAGCCAGTAAATCCGAGTCAAATTTTTATGGCATGCAAAAAAATCCTTGATACTCGGCAGATTCGTCAGAGCCAGGCTGGACAGGAATATGTAACAAAAGCTGGACAAATAAGAGAAAAAATTGGCTTTGATACTGATTGGCAGACTTGGATAGAATTGTATCGTCAAATTTGTGAATGGGACATTGAGATTGCTAATTTGGGTGACGTTGCGTTACAACAAATGGTAACTGATCAGAGACGTGAATGTAATAAGGAATTCTGCAGATTCATTGAAAAAAACTATTCTGCCTGGGTTGACAACGAAGATGATTCCCCTCCCCTTTCAGTCGATGTTGTGCCTGAATACGTTGTGCCATATATCGAAAAAGGACGACAGGTTTTTTTTATCGTGGTAGATTGCTTGAGGCTAGATCATTGGATGGTTATGGAACCACAGTTAGCAGATTATTTTAATATAAAAAGATCTTATCACTATTCAATACTTCCAACTGCTACACCATATTCGCGAAATGCGATTTTTAGTGGGCTTTTTCCTAATGAGATTGCTCAGAAGTATCCAAAGTTTTGGGGTAATGTGCAGGGTAACGAAACTAGTTTAAATCGTAATGAACACCAATTTATTGATGATCAAGTAGGGGACATAGGTATCGCGTTAGACCCGGGATCACATTATGTAAAGGTTTTAGACACTAATGAAGCACAAACGCTAACAAAAAAAGTAACTTCATTGCGCAAATGGCCGCTCGTTTCAATAGTTTATAATTTTTTAGATATGCTCGTTCATGGTCGTGCTCAATCCGAATTACTCAAAGAAATGGCTCCGGATGAAAAAGCGTTTCGTAATTTAGTGAGCTCTTGGTTTGGTCACTCTTCTTTATTTGAAACTTTAAAAAATATTGCGAAGACTAACGCCGTAGTTGTATTAACAACCGACCATGGAGCAGTACGTAGCAATAGAGCTGCTATCGTCCATGGCGATCGCGAGACTTCTAATAATTTGCGTTATAAGTATGGCCGAAATCTTCGTTGCGAAGGGAAAGACTCTCTGGTAATTAGCGAACCAGAATCTTACGGTTTGCCTAGCATGGGAATAGGGTCGAATTTTTTAATAGCGAAAGAGGATTTTTATTTTGTTTATCCTACAAATTTTAATGAGTATCAGAGGCAGTACAAAGATTCATTCCAACACGGCGGTATTTCCATGGAGGAAATGATTTTGCCGGTCGCTGTTCTCGAATCTAAGTAAAGGTTGTTTATGGTTATAACGGATACAATCACAAAATCTGCGGATCATACGCGTATGATTGGGAAAGACCTCGCTCGATACTTGGATATTGGGAAATTAGTGGCTTTTTATGGCGATTTAGGCACTGGCAAGACTTGTATGATTCAGGGGGTATGTGACGCATTAGGAGTAGAGGAATATGTTAATAGTCCGACCTTCATAATAATAAATGAATACAAGGGAACGATTGGCTCGTTAACTGTACCGATTTATCACTTTGATCTGTATCGAGTCGGTGGAATCAGTGAACAAATAGAGCTCGGAACGGAAGATTATTTTTTTGGCGAAGGTATTTGTTTAGTAGAATGGGCCGAGCGCGCTAATGAAATATTACCCAAAAGTCGCCTAGATGTTGAAATGTTTTATCTTGATGATGAGCGTAGGAGGATATTGATTACCGATACAACGTAATTTTGAGAGTAAGGAGACAATGGTATTGGCATTTCAAATACGAAAAATTGTAATATTAATGTTTGTCTTGGTTCAACCGCTTTTAGGGTTAGATTCTGCTGAGTTGGATCGGCTTATTGATTGCCCAACCGCCGGGTTGCTTGGTAAAGGACGTTATGCAGTCGGTTTGCGATTGTTTGCAGACGGTGGCATTTTAACCAAAGTTCAAGCTGGAGCACTCAAACGTCTTACTATCGGTCTCTCGTTCGGTGCTCGTCATCTTATAGGCAGAGGAAAAATTGATTGGCAACCACGTGCTGAAGTCGAAGTTCGTTATAGAGCAATAGAGGAAAGTGCTGTGTCCCCTGCACTGGCATTGGGATACGAGAGTCAAGGATATGGGCCGAACATATCAGGTAACTATGAAAATAAGCCCAAAGGTTTCTTTGGTGTTTTGAGTAAAAACTATATGTCTGCATTTGGTCAATTTGGATTACATGCTGGGTTTAATTTCAGTTCGGAAGCAAATACTGGGTCTGAGCCAAGAGGTTGGTTTGGTCTTGATAAGGGGTTAAACGAAGACCTCTCAGCTCTTTTTGAATACGAAATGCCACTTAATGATTTAGATAGTGCCAAAGGTGTTTTTAATATCGGAGTCAACTGGATCTTATCTTCAGTGCTTCACATTCGCATGTTTGGTAAAGATATATCGTTACGCGACAAATTGCATTCTGATCCTAGTAGAGAATTGGCCATAGTTTATAGTGAGAACTTCTAATGAGATTGTTGCTTACAATTATATGTACTGGGCTTGCTTCCTTGAGCTATGCTCAACCAGAGCGAATAATAGGGAATTTTTCTGGGTTGGGTGTGCGTGCAATGGGTTTAGGTGGAGCATATGTTGCTGTAGCGGATGATTTTTCAGCTTCTTACTGGAATCCGGCAGGACTAGCTCAGATAACCGAGCGCAAATTGGATGTTACTTTTTTCCGTAAAAGTCATGTAAATAAATCCGTTTTTAATGAGACGAGAGATAATGTTCAACTCAGTAATACGGGTTTTTCTTCTATGGGATTTATTTATCCCTACCCCGTCTACCAGGGTAGCTTGGTGTTCGCAATTGGATTCAATCAAGTTGCTGATCTGGATTGGGGGTTACGTCAGACTGGTTTCGATAGACTAGATAGTTTACAAACTCGTCATCAGTTTCAACATGAAGGTCAATTGACTCTATCTTCTATTTCTGCAGCTGTTGATGTTTCTCAGTTTATCTCTTTTGGTGGAACGCTTGGGTTTGTAGGAGGAGAAGACCAGCATCGTAATGAACTTTTTTACGTAGATGTAAATGATAGGTATACTTACAAAAACTTACGAAGTGAAGATATATTTTTGGATGAATATGAAGGAGCTACGAGTCTTCGGCTTGGGGCACTGATACGCATGCCAAGAGACAGACCTCGTTTAAGATTCGGCGCCACGGTGCAGAGTAGTATAGGACAGGAAATACGATATCAATTTCGGGGTAACCCGAAAGGTTATACCAGCGTTGAATATGATAATGAGGATATAGAGACAATTGACAAAGTTTCTTTGCGTGGTCGTTATGAAATTCAATTTCCATTACAATATGCTATTGGCGTATCTTATTTTCCTATTGAAGGTCTATTATTCTCGACGGGTTTATCAGTCAGTGAATGGTCTCAGAGTGAGTATGTGTGTTGTGATGAGCAGCAAGAGCAATTAAGAGCAGAGACGAAGTTTGATCGTCAGTATAAGGATGTTGTACGTTATCATTTAGGAATTGAATGGGAAGTCCCAGAAATAGCTTTAGATCTGCGTGCAGGTTATTACACCGATCCCCTGCCTTTTGTTGGTCCCTATGAACCATCCGATCCGCCTATTGATATGAAAAAAGAGCGTCGTTTTATTACTCTCGGTATAGGTTTGCTGTTGGATGAGGTTGTACAATTGGATATTGGGTGGATACGCGGAGATTTTGAACAAACAGAAGAAATGTTATATTCAGGCAGAAAAAATATTTTAAGCCAAGAAACGAGCGTTACGAGAATATTTCTTAATATAGGGTATGGCTTTTAAGTTTTCTTGGAGTGTTGTTACATTAGCTGCTGAGTTAGTTTAAGGTTGTTTAATAGAGCGATAGGTGATATATGTGTTGTGTTTCTAAATTGAGAGTGTTTGGTTTGAGTTGCATTAGCGTTTTTATACTGAGTGGCTGTTATACCGTGTTGAGTAACCCATACTCTGTCCAGACTAAGAAGGACGTCGATTCCGATTACCAAAATTCGCCAGCATTTGAGTATTATGAAAACGATAATAACAACGACTTAGACGATTTCTACCGCTATCCAGGTTCGACTGGAGGATACGGTGTCTATAATGGAGGGTATGGATACGGCTATCCTTCTAACGGTTATGGGAACGCATACGGTGCAGGCTATTATGGTGGATATAACGGATATGGTGGTTACACACCGTATAGTTATGGTTACGATCCATACTACTCCAACAATAACAACTATATACCGCCTGGATATGAGCTAATCAGTAACCGCGAATTAGATGAAATACGTGCGTCCATTATAGAGTTAAGGAATAAGCCAGTAGTTATTGATCCCAAAAGTGAGCAAGAAGCTGCCGATCTGAGACAAGATGTATGGCTACGCCGAACGAAGCCACACATGCGTCGAGCACCTGTAGTTGGCCAAGAGCGAACAAGTAGTTATATACCCTCGTCAACGCCTTCTGCTTCGGTAAGTCCAAGTTCAACTGGACGACCGGCTTCTTCAAAATCGGCTCCAGCACCTAAGTCAAATTCAGAGAAGTCCAGTGATCAGCCTAAAAAGAAAAGACGTTAAAGCTTTTTTAATTCTTTCCTAAATCAAAATAACGATGTTGGGTTTCAGGTGGCGGTGCAATTTGATATATGAATCTTTGCATAGGACGGGAAAGTGACATAAGAAGCTGGCTTTCACCTTGTTTGTTGTTGCCTAATAGCTGAAACCTCACTGCCTCTACGTTTCTTTGCTTGCCCCCTTGTTTCCAGGATTCATTTGTGTGAAGGTTTGTAAGGCTTATGTTTAGGTCTAAGCTCATATCAATTCCAGAATTAGTATTCATGCCATAAGAAGTTGGCGGTAATGGCATTATACGGGTTTGTAGCTCTCTTAATTCAATAACAACAACAGCATCAATGTCGAGTTCATCTCGTAATCTTGATTGAATTTTATCTTGATAAACACTTGTAGAATCAAAAGAAATATCACTCAGTTTCCACAAAATCTCGTCTTGGGATACAATCGTTATGTCTTTGAGTTTATTTAGACTACGTAGCGTTGCGTTTGATAAGAGAGCCAATACTTTTTCTATGTCGAGTTCTCTGGTCGGCTCGATATTCGACAAACATAAAACTCCAATATGATCCACATTTTTCAGAAGAGGCTGTAAGATGATACTAGGTTGTGAGGGCGCTCGGAATTCGACCTGCTCTAATTTGGCCGTTCGTCCGTAGCAAGCCGATAGTACTAGCGCAATGAAAAAAATAATTTTATGATTGTAAATCAAAAGCTCTTACCAAAGCTAAAATGAAAATGATAGTCAGAATAATGACCCTGTAAATCTGTTTTTCGGGCAAATTCAAAATTCATGGGAAGTATAAAATAGGTTAATAGGCCAAATCCTATACTGGCATATAAAGGTTTGCGAGGCCTTTTTTCTAGAGCGCCAAGATCCTCATCTTTCATATTCTTTTGATCTTGATTTATATCGGGATTGAATAATGGCCAAGGATCAATACGGTCTCCCTCCTCCCAGGCAGTACCTATGTCAAAGAAGATGCTGCCATCAATGGCTGGTATCACAAATGTAGTAGGCCATCCAAAAAGGATACCTCTCACAAATGGAACGCGCAATTCTATATTAGCTAAGCCGACGCGACTTCCATTGAATTCTGAAAAATCAAATCCCCTCAAAGGACCAGTATTTAAATTGAGTCCGGTATAAAATGGTAGGAACCATGTTGGTCCACCCAAGTTATAATTGAGAGCGTCTTTGCCTAAGGATCCTACACCGTAGGCTCGTATGCCTAACACAGACCATTGTCCCAATCTTAAATAGTTTCGATAGTCAACTTCGATGTGAGAAAAAGAACGAGATGAACCTCCTGTATCAAGAGTGCGTCCCGCAGACAAGAAATATCTGCGACCGACAGTCGGACCAAGTAATCCGTAGGTTATAGAATCGTGAACGTAGGCCGATTTGAATAGATGCGTGCTGATTGTTGGACCTACCTCCTGCAGAGGCCAGATTAGATCTTCTTGTTCGCCCACATATGTGTAGCTAAAATCCAAGCGTCTATAGAGGTCTATGGGGTAACTGGTGTTCGTCAATAATCCTCGCTGCTGTACTCTATTTATTCCAGAAACGAAACGGCCACCGTATAAAAAGGATCTATCGTTATTAAAATATTGATTCCAGTTAAAAATAGATGCATGATACGTCGGGCGTTTACCGTAATAGTCATAGCTAACTGCAAAATTAAAATCATTGCTTACTTCTTGTGAGGCTACATAATCTGTCATTAGCGAGAGGTTATGATTTCCAAGCAAGTCACTCATGCTAAGTTGAGCAACTGATGAGAAAAATCCATCAAAATAGCCCATTTGAACAGACACGCCATCAAATTCAAGCATGGGAGTGTAGGCTTTGCGTTTTATGGGTTCAACTTCTTCGGTCTTTATTAAAGAAAACTTTGCGTCTTCTTTTTTTTCCGACGCATCGAGTTTGATTTTTGATTCAGCTTGTTTTTGTGATGAACTTGCGAGCAATATGGCTTCGGCTGCTAATTCATCTGGAACTATTCCCAATTTGGATTGCTTTTGTAGAGGTTCGTCTGTAAGTAAGGGGCTTGATGATTCACGAACAATATTTCTTTTTCCGATAATACGAGGAGCAGTATAAGGTTTTCTTGATGAAGGATTCACGCGTGCTGTAAGATCTGCATCAATTCTCCTCAATTCTCGCATGTCGGGCATATTCATGATGAATAATTCGTTTTGTCCCTGAAAATAACTATTGAAAATTATTTTGCGTCCATCTGGAGATAGCGATGGATTCATGATCCCACTCAAAGTTTGAGTGAGTCGGTATTCCTTTTCTTCATCTAAGTGATAAACAAAAAGGTCGTTTATTTTCTCGCGAGTCGAAACGAAAAGCAGTTTATTGCCTTCAGGTAGCCATTGAGGCCATAGCTCGTCCGTTGAACTATTGAAAATGGTTGTAGCTTCTTTGGTATCAATTTCAATTACTTTAATGTCAAATTGACTTTTGAACTTGCTTACAAAAACGATTTTACTTCCATCTGGAGAAAAAGATGGATGATCTTCGCGCTGGGGCGATCCTGTAAGTTGAATTACTGAACCATTTTCGGTATCTGATAAATAGAGATCACTTTGTCCATCTCCAGTTCCAACCAAGGCAAGTTTCTTACTATCGGGAGCCCACGCAAGCGATTCTATAGTCTCTACGTCGGAGACCTCCATTGTCCTACGAAGCTCTTTTTTATAAAGATCCCATATTAGTATCGCATCGCCATCGCCTTGCTTTGCGACGAATGCAATACTGCGTCCATCTGGGGCCCAGGCTATGGTTCCGCCACGGCCGGTCAAGTGGTCAAATTTTTTCGAGAGCATGTCGGAAGTGATCCTCTCTACTAATGAGCCATCTTTTATTCTAATGATATCAATGTGTTGTTCAATCCCATCTGAAGAAAGAACTGTTATCATATCTCCGCTAAGTGACCAAGAGGGCATAGAAAAACTTTGGTATTCTCTGTCTTCCGAACTTATTTTCTTACCTATTTCCGATGCGTAGTCGCGTGCTTGAAGAAGAGGCCAGTATTGTTTACGCATTTGTGCAGACCATTGTTCGTCGAGTGTTTTCATGTCGAGATTAATCAATCTCTCCATTAATTTATCCGTATCTTTCTGACTATCCCAAAGTCGAAGAATACGACTTATTTTTTCGGGTCCGTATTGCTCAGCAATATACTCCATTATGGAGTGACTTTGTTTGTAAGCTAAAAAAACATTTCCACTGCCCCATGCAGCGTCCATAGTCTCTATTGGGATCAACCTATCGGTTAAGACTGCATCACGGAGCACCATCTCGTCGATTGTATTACGACCAGGTGTTGTATATTCGGCTAGGCCTTCCATGATCCATGTTGGAGGAGAAGATAGCGAACTTGATAGTCGTTTCACGGGCCCTTTGTAGACTATGTCGTATTGAAAAATATGCGTTAATTCATGTATGAGAACATTACGGAATTCATCTAAATCACCATCAAACGGAATCACCATTCGGTAACGAAGTGGCTCCGCAAATCCAGCTACACCGGGCGGTAGAAATTCTCGGATGATGTTGGTTTGTTGGAATTCATATTGAGACTGATAAATGACAATTGGAGGTTTGTGTGAAAGTTCATGATGTAGTATTCCACTAATATGGTCGTAACCCTCTTCCAAATAATGTATTGCTCGCACAGCTAGGTCGTAAAACTCGGGCTCGAAATGTAGCTCTAAATGCTCGCTCTCCAGAATCTCCCATTTAAAATCTTTATAGCGCACTTTATTTTTCCCAAAGCCTTGTTGGAGCTGCATAGTAAGAATGTCCTGTGACAACGTCGATTCTACGGATAAAATCAACAGTAAAGTCGTAAGAATTCCTAAAATACTATAAGATCTAAAACTTTTCTTTTTGACCAAACTTATTCCCCGATTATTAGCTTTTGGTTAGTTGGATATCCGTATTGCTTTCTGCTTCTTTTATTTAATTCTGT
>MDTG01043646.1_pt1 | contig 12809 bp, 8 predicted proteins | sample 811421 | NCBI WGS metagenome assembly MDTG01 (sample SAMN05326645, study PRJNA326480) | marine metagenome | isolation source: seawater | place: Pacific Ocean: South East | collected 2011 | reverse complement strand
TACACAGCGTGCGATGAAGGATGCTGGTGTTACAGCTGGTGACATTGACAAGATTCTTCTTGTTGGTGGAAGCACTAGGATTCCTGCAGTTCAAGCGGCAATTGAAAAAGAAACAGGAAAGGCACCATTCAAGGGAATTAACCCTGATGAAGCCGTAGCAATGGGTGCTGCACTACAGGCCGGAATTATTGTCGGTGATGAGGGTGTAACCGATGTATTACTGCTCGACGTTACGCCACTCAGTCTTGGAATTGAGACCCTCGGTGGCGTTGCCACTCCAATGATTGAACGCAACACAACCATTCCAACGCGTCGCTCTGAAGTTTTCAGTACGGCTGCAGACAATCAGCCTGCTGTTGAAGTTCACGTTCTGCAAGGTGAGCGGAAGTTCGCCAAGGATAATGTCACACTAGGCAAATTCTTCCTAGAAGGAATCCCACAGGCGCCTCGTGGTATTCCCAAGATTGAGGTCACCTTCGATATTGATGCAAATGGTATTGTTAGTGTGTCTGCTAAAGACATGGGTACAGGCAAGGAACAATCCATTCGAATCGAGAGTGCGACCAGCCTTTCAGAAGATGAGATACAACAGAAGATTTCGGAAGCTGAGCAATTTGCTGCTGAGGATGAAGAACGTCAGAAGAAGGTCGAGTTGCGTAATACTGCAGACAATATCGTGTACCAGACACGTCGAACACTAAAGGAAGCAGGTGACAAACTCGAGGGCGAAGATACCTCAGCGGTTGAAGACAAACTCACTGAACTTGAGGCCATGATTCGAACCGATGATGGTCTCGTAGCAGATGATGATCTCGATGAAGAAGCCATTCAGGCCAAGGTCCAGGAACTCGAAGAGGCCATGCATGGCATTTCATCAAAGTTGTATGAAGCAGCCGCTGCCAACATGGCAGAGGAAGAGAGTGGTGATCACACTGGCATGGATGGTGCTGATGATGTGGTCGATGCCGACTTCGAAGTCGTCGATGATGACAACGATGAATGATTACTCAGTAATCAATCGATGTAGCGTTCGAACATGAATACCAGTCGCGCCATTTGCAACCATTGCATTTGTTGAAGCACCCCATGCGGTACCAGCAATATCTAGGTGTGCCCATGGGATCTGTTCTCCATCTCGTTCCTGTACAAATTGCTTGAGGAAGCCAGCAGCAGTACAGGCTCCTCCCCACCGCCCTTTGCCCAAGTTTTGAACATCGGCGACTTTGGATCCAGTCATTTCTTTCTCAAATGCAGGTAGCAATGGCATGGGCCAAGCAATTTCATCCTCGGCATTTCCAGCCGCGTGAATTCGGGCGGACAAATCATCATTATTCGACCAAAGGCCACTGGCTTCATGCCCTAGTGCAACGACACATGCACCGGTTAGGGTTGCAAGATCGACGATATAAGATGGGTCGAGTTCTGCAGATTTCCATAAACCATCAGCGAGTACGTTTCGACCTTCAGCATCGGTATTGAGGACTTCAATCGTCTTCCCAGAATACGTATCGATGATGTCGCCTGGGCGATATGCGCCCGCGCTTGGCATGTTTTCCGCCATGCAAGTAATTCCATTTACACGGCCTTTGTACCCACTTTCGTACAAGGCCACAAACAGTCCGAAGACCGTGGCTGATCCATGCATGTCGAACTTCATGTCCCACATGCCAGCAGAAGGTTTGATCGAAATACCTCCTGTATCGAAAGTGATTCCTTTACCCACAATACAAGGAACTTGCTTGTTCTTATCTGTTGTCGGGTTGAGGCGGAAGAATACCATGCATGGCTTCCTCTCACTACCTTTACCTACTGCAATCACGCCATGCATGCCTTCCTTTTGCAGGCGTGCATAGTCCCAAACCTCAATTTCTACATTCGATTTATCTTTGGCCCACTCTGTTGCACGTCTCGCAAACTCCTCAGGATACATGATGTTGGCTGGTTCATTACCAAGTTCCCGAGCCATGTGAACTCCCTTCGTGATGGCTACAGATTTCGAAACCTCTGATTTCAGAATCTCTTGGTGTCGGCGACTAGCTTGGCAATCTAGACTCCAATTCCCTTGGTTCTCATCATCGTTCTTCTGCAGATATTTGTCAAAATCATAGTCACGGAGAATCATTCCTTCTGCAAACAAAGCCATCATCGAAGTTGTCCACCCTGTGGTGAATCTTACAGTGATATTCGTACCATAGTCTTTGGAAAGTGCAGCCAAGGTTTTTGCCCCACCATCACGACATTCTTTGTCACTGGGACATTCACCCATTCCCACCAAGACAACTCGACATTCTGGTGTCCAAACACTGAGGTGCTTACCATTTTTTCCTGTAAATGATTCACTGGCAAGTGCTTCATTGACCAAACTTCGCTGTGTTCTCGACAAACCGTTCAAGGCGTTGTTTGGAGCCTTTTCTGTGCCCTCAAATAGGGGTAAAACCAGAATATCTCCAATGTGGCTAAATTCGCTTACGTTTGCATCCATATAATCACTGAACTCGCCGATTCAGTTCCGATATACAAAGGGTTGCGTCCCTGAATCCGCCCTTAATCGACGATTTCCACCAAGAAAATGCCCAAAATCAAATCAAATCTTCACTTTTACGGATTCCAGCCAAACCAATTGCTAATACTGCTAGCATTGGGGATGCGAATGGGAGGAACCCCGAATCATCAGAATCCAATATCTCAACGAGATCCTCATGAATCGATTCGTTGACCCAAATACTAGCATCAATGACACGCTTTTGGTAGTACAACTCAAAGTAACCCGTGTCACTAATCGTCAAATTTGAGGTGTCGAGAGATACCTGTGTATTGTTGGTAGCATTGACTCCAAATGCTTCTGAGGTCCATTGAACGTCACCGTCAACGATGTAACGAACGGTAGCATTTGATGTACTAGCTCGCCCCAAGTTGTCGACGTCAAGAGCAATTTTATTATCCTCGACAACGAATGAATTGATGGAAAGTCTCGCTCTCCAATACCATACATTATCGATAAGATATCGCATCACATCCATCTCTTCTCCCAATCGATCCTCTAGAGATTCAAAAGAACCTGGGACAAACTGTTCATCATCAGTTTCGAACGTGAATGTTGGAAAACCCATCACTCCATATCCATAGTCCCGACTCGTGCCGCAATTGGGATATAATCCCTGATTTGCATTTTGGATTGGAATGTCTGAGATGTTTGCATGGACATCATCTCTGATGAAGTGAAAAAGTTCCCAATCTGAGGGTTGTTCAGGCCATTTCCCCCAAGGATAGAGCATAATCCAAACCCCTGTATGCATGGTTACATACAGATCAGCATCAGGAACCTCTGTATTCATGTAAATCGAATTTGCATGTGTTTCAGATTCGCTGAATGCACTACTACCCGGTTGTGTGGTCGGACAGGTATTCCAATAATGGTCGTAATTTCGATTCAAATCGACTTGATTGATATTCCAACGCGTATCGATATCGTTCCCATCAGGGTTGAGCATAATCAGAACGTGTATCTCTGAATTTTGTAAGACTCGGACAGCCTCCTCATCCCCATCATTCCAACCATTGATGTACCATTTAGCTGACAACCATGCGAGTGCGGTTCCCAAGTACTCATTGCCATGGTGGCCCCCATCAATGTAGATGATCTCTTTTGGACCCCCATCTGATTTTGTTTCCATTGACCAATCGGACAATCGAACCACCCAGAGAGTCTTTCCAAGTTCGGATTTACCAACATCAACTAAATCTACAATATCTGGGTTTTCATCAGCCCACTCATTGACTTCGAGTGTCATTGCAGCCCAAGTCATGTGCACATGATTATCAACAGGTTCTCCCGGCCATTCCTGTTCACCAGTAACGATTGCTGGTGTCATAATCATGACCACAAGAAACACCGCAAGCCCGCGCATCATACCGCTGGTGTGGTGATGTGGATTTGAGATTATGCCTCATTCGTTAAGCAGACAACTTAGCAAAATTGGAAGCACGATGGTCGCATCGGATTCGATAACAAATTTTGGAGTCTCAACCCCTAACTTGTCCCAACTGATCTTTTCATTTGGGGGGGCGCCTGAGTAGCCCCCGTAGGATGGGCGAGATTCTGAAATTTGTGCAAACCATGCCCAAAGCGGCACATCTTCACCGAGATCTTGTCGCAACATGGGTACAGCACAAATGGGGAAGTCCCCGGCAATTCCTCCACCTACTTGCAGGAATCCGTTATTGGGATTTTCACGAACCCAATCCGCCAAGGTAAGCATGTAGTGTGTGCCCCCAAGTACGGCATTGATGTTGACAGTTCCATCTATCACGCGAGCAGCAAAGATGTTGCCAAGTGTTGAATCTTCCCAACCAGGCACGAACAACGGCAAATTCAACTCTGCAGCAGCGAGAAGCCAAGAGTCAGCAGGTTCGGCATCAGCCTCAATATTTTTCACCACATCATAGAGAAATTCATGTGGCAACCTCCCATGAGAATCTTTCCATAAAGAAACCAATTGAGATTCAACTTTTCGAATAGCATTTTCTTCCGGCAAAGTTCTATTGGTAATTCGATTTTTCAATTGAGATTCTTCACTTGGCGAAAGGTCCCTCCAATTTGGAATGTCTCCATAATGTGAAGCTGCGATTAGTTGAAACAAATCCTCTTCCAAATTGGCACCCGTGCAACAAATCGCATGCACTTTGCCTTCTCTAATGGCTGGGGCCAAACTTCGTCCGATTTCAGCAGTACTCATGGCTCCAGCAAGTGTAATCATCAGCCGCCCATGATTTTCGACAAATTGACGCAATGATTCGGCACATCGACGTAATTCACCAGCATTGAAATGGCGAAAATGTCGATCAACGAAATCTCGCATATTAGTCCTCCATTACAAATCGATCAATTTCGGTTCTTTGGACCAAATGAATTGTTGGAATAGAATCTACTAATTTAGCATGAATATCATCAGCGATTCCAGCAGGATTGACATCACCGCATGTAAAACAATCCACCGCTAGGATACCTTCGTCTGCGTAGCAGTGTGCACTAACGTGACTTTCATCGATGAGGACGACTGCTGCAAATCCAAGTGGGCTCACACTCCCATCGAAGATAGAAACATGTGCATGTACTTCCCTTGCGTTCGATTTTGCAACAGAGGATTGCAATACATCTAGCATCCAGTTTCCATTACCTCTGAATCCAGAATAGTCCAAGGTGATATGCCGCCCTTTTGATCTCATTGTAGTCCCTCCAATTTCCGTGCGAGAAATGCTGCAGTAATTTTTGTGGCCAACATTGCAGCTGTGAATTCAGTAACGTGATTATTTGGATCGGGTACGATTTCATTGATATCGGCCCCAATCCAGTTTATTGATTTGTTAAGTGAGATTGTTTCGATAGTATCTACAATTTGCCAATATGCAAGCCCACCTGGGACGGGAGTACCTGTTGTAGGTGCATAAGCAGGATTTAATCCATCAATATCTAATGTAAGCCAAACTGGGCCATTCAGCGATGATAGGGTGCTAAGCCAAGACTTCCAATGTTCTTCTCCACCACAGGGATTCAGAATATCTCTAGCTAACCATAAATCGACTCTTTCGTCGGATTCAGCGAACTCTACTTCCTCTCTTGAGATTGCGCGAATACCGATTTGAAGAATCTTATTTACACCTAATTCTAGAGTTCTCCGAGCGGCACAAGCATGACTATCAGGGTCTCCATTCAGATGTTCGCGTAAATCTGCATGTGCATCAATTTGTACTATTGTTAATTCTTGCAAATCTACACGCTCTGAAACTGCTCGAATTATAGCAGGTAACATTCCGTGCTCTCCACCTAAAATTATCGGGAATCCGGATTCAAAGGATGCAACATAACGGGATATACCATCCAATTGTTCTTGTAATGTATTTCCACTTCCATCCCATGGTTTAGCAGTATGAATTGAAAATCCACAAGGTAAATCATTTGGCAACAAAGGATCGTATAATTCCACCTGTGCTGATGCAGAAATAGTCGCAATAGGTCCATGGCATGTGCCTTGTCCATAAGATGTAGTCAATTCGTAAGGAACCGACATTACAACAACATCGGGGTCCCCGTCTAGTTGAGGAATCCCGAGAAATGCCCCTTCCTTGAATTCGGTCACAGAACAGACGCGGGCAATCCATCGTTTAATGGTGACGAAACCGCATGATGTAGCCTAATTGCTAACCCAAATCGCCAACTGTTGAAATAGGGCCCCCTCCTCCCCTGTAACGTTGCCGAGGATTTTCGGCGCATGGGGGAATATGAAATGGGAATGAGTTTAGCATCTCTAACTGCTGCCATTCAAACCCATATTGATCCTGATATGGATACTGTCACTGCTGAAGGCATGGCTGAACATGCCCTTGGTTTCTTTGGTTTCTATGATCGCATCATTGACAATGCACTTGAACCAACAGATAGAAATCTGTTTTACATGTTCCAGGATTACGATTTGTTGACAACTGAATCAGAGGAAACAACACTTTGGGATGGTCGTGAATGGCGTATTCATTATTGGAAATTTAAACCAGAAGCCGTCAATGCTTTGGAAAAGCCAAAGAAGAAAGTGATCGATGATGACCCTTATGCTGGAATATATGATGATGTTCCAGATGGATTATGGCGCACCCTTTCTGATGACGATTACGAAGAACCACTTTGGGATTAAGTGCACACGCCGAGATTTGAACTCGGGTGGTATGGTTGGGAACCATACATCATAACCACTAGATCACGTGTGCATCAGAATCGGCGTTTTCTATGTTGCCGTGTACAATCTACGCCGGGAAATTGGTCTTCAGTTTCACGGTACACAGTTTTCAGATTTTTCACAAATTTCTCATCTCGGACTAAAAGAACGAAATCTTTGACACCTGGGTCTTCTTCAGCATCTAACCAACCAAGAAGGATTTCCATTGTCATTCTTGCACCTTCACGATGTGGGTACGCATAAATCCCCATTGAAAGCGGTGGACAAACCATTGTTTCAACGGTTCCCAAGGCCTTTACTTGCTCAAACATGGCTTCGTATGATTTACGAATTAATTCTCTTCGTCCTTCATCTTGACTTGGCCTCCGGCAATCTGGCCCGACTACATGAATAAGATGCTCATGTGGTAAATCAAAAGCTGAAGTCGTTACTGCAGTACCTACTGGACACGGCTGCATATTTTTTGCACGTTGTGCCTTACTAATTTCGATACACTTTTCCCGCAACTTTTCTCCAGCAGCTGTGTGCATTTTAGCATCTAAGCCTTCCCGGCCAGCTAATCTGTTGTTCGCACATGTGACTGCAACCTGTGCCTCATATCGAGTCAAATCTCCAGGTATCACACGAAGTAGTGAATGACGGCATTGCCTAGCGATGATAACGTCCGCCATACTTCGACAGGGGGGGGCGGTGTGCTTTATGCCCATCGCCGATTTATGTCAATTGGATACCATTATTCAACATAATGCAGCCTCATCAAACTGCCGACATTGTCAAAAGTTGATTGATAGGGCCGAGTTTGTGCACCGTCGTTCGGCGATCATCCTCGCCCTTCTCTTCACGTTACAGAGTTGGTCTTCTATGCCCCTCTCTGAGGAGGAAATAATCCACTCTAGCGTAGGGGAAGAGATATCTTTTCGAGACATTGCAGTAGTTGAACCCTTTTCTCACCAAACATTCGCAGATTACAGTGATGTTGCAGTTGTAATCAATAATCAGAGTACTGAAAGTAGAATAATCGGCACCGCATTTGCACTTGCTCGTAATATATCTCCGGAGCGTGTTTTCTTGTTAACAAATGAAAGCACACCCACTGGAGAAACCATCAACTCAAATCAATTTACTGATTATTTCTCTAATCCGATTTCGCAGATGATTTCAGAACGGAATTTGACCGATTTGAATGTTCTTGTTACAACCAAAGGAGTCCCCCTTCGGGTCAATGGAGGAACAAATTCCCGTGCGTCATTTGATTCTGAATTAGCCCTGATTAATGGTCCCTATGCATCATCTATTTTTGCTGATTGGAATGTTAATTCAAACTATGGTTTGGCAGCAGGAAATGAGATGAAAGCATTCGACCGAAGTGAACAAGGATACTATCTGGTCACGCGATTGACTGGCTACGATGTAGAGACCGCATTGGGTTTAATCACCAAGACGAACAACAGTTTTGGGCAACATGGATTGAGCGTTCTGGATTTGGCAACCAATAGGAATGGTTCAGGATACAAATGGTGGAATGACCTGTTATACACAACCAATGAAACACTGACGAATATGGGATTCCCAGTCCATTTCAATCAAAATAGTACTTATGTTACCAATATGGAAAATGTCTCGATGTATGCTGCTTGGGGAAGTAATGATGGTTCTTGGGGCAACAATCAATTGGCGAATTCTGGTTACGATACATCAGATGGAAGTTGGTCGACAGGGTCACGATACTGGGATGGTGTTGGCCCATCATTGTCCTCTGGTGAACAGTGGTGGTGGACGCGTCAAACCGAAACAAAGAGGAATGGAAATGCAGCCATGGAAGGTCGTCTTGAGGATGCGCCTTGTGGAGCAAACGATGCCTCGATTACAAATGGTTTGCTCGCAGAATACTTCGACAACAATGGCGTCTCTTACAATGTGAGCACAATGGTAAACCTCTCAGGTAGAACGCCCGATTTTGTGCGTCATGAACCGAATATTGATTGGCCCTCTACACAGAGTGCTTGGACTGGTTTAGATAGCCGCTTCCTTGAGTATTGGAGTGCGCGACATAGTGGAATCATTCACATTCCAACCGCTGGTAATTGGACCTTCTATCTACGGAGTGATGATGGTTCCAAACTGTGGATTGATGACGCGGAAATAGTTGACAATCAAGGACATCACGCCATGCAAGAGAGATCAGGGACAGTTTGGCTTGATGCAGGAGAGCACCATCTTCGTACCGAATTTTTTGAGCATGGAGGGTATGCTGGACTAGAGCTCAAATGGGAAGGGCCAGGGATCTCAAAACAAACTGTTCCAAATAACGTATTGACTCGAGGAAGTAGTTCCCCCGTCAGAGAGGCGGAGTTAATTCATCATTGGGATTTCAACGAAGTTAGCGGTGATGTTGCAAACGATTCAATCGGTTCGGCCCACCTGAATTTCACAGGAACCAATGGTTCTCAATGGCGCACTTGTGTGCTAGGTAATTGTGCATTCTTCGATGGTATAGATGATGAAGCCAGGGTCGATGTAGATGATATGGTATCGGATTTCACAGTGAGCATGTGGATTCAGGCAAACCATAGTGGCCAATCTCGCCACTCGTCTGCAATCGCCGTGAACGATGTGGCAGGTGATGATGATTCATTCCAGTTCCAGACGAGTGGGGGGAATCCTGGGAATTGGGAATTATATCACAACAATTCGTACAGCTTTGGAACCGTTGATCACACCGTTTGGCAACACCTTGTCGCCACATTTTCCAATGACACAATCACGCTTTACATGGATGGATTTGAGGTACTCAATCAAAGTGTGCCCAATGGTACCGTGAATAGTATTGAAATTTACAAATTCGGTGTTAACAGAGCAGGGAATACACATTTCGCTGGCGTGATTGATGAGGTACAGATTTGGGAAACCGCCCTAAATTCTGAGGAAGTGGCAGATGTCCATGATGAAATCGTTTGGATTTGTCCATCATTCGATAGTACCAACAACTCCGTTGCTTATGTTGAACAAACTGCCAACCTTGTGGAGTCCGGCGATCCACTTGATGGCAACCACGCTTGGGTTCTTGATGGATATTCGATGAGAGAAGGATGGGTCGAAGGTGACTGGTGGTTAGAGGTAGAAACATTTGATGCAAATGGAACCACACTATCCATCAATAGGTCAGATACACGTTCCTTTTCAGATGATTGGCAAAATAGGCAACTTCGCTTCCGACCGGGTATACAAGCAACAAGTTTCTCAGTTCGCCAAGTTGCAGAATTTTCTGACGGGACATACAACGGTTCAATTTTCTTTGATACATTGAAACTTTATCCAATAATTCCTCATTTCACATGGTTAGATGGGAGTATCGCTGAAACTGCTGTTAGTACTGGTGGACGCACATTTGCCCTTAACTCAAGTTATGGACAAAGTTTGATTTCGGACCTACTTGATGATGGCGTTTCAGGTGTGAAGGGATATGTGTACGAACCATATCTAACGGCGGTTTCAAATCCTGAACAATTGCTTTCGTGCTATGCTGATGGGTATACAATGTCAGAATGTTATGCTGCTTCGAATACCATGCTTTCTTGGATGGGTACAGTGGTGGGGGATCCAAAAATGGCAGCTTTTGGTGATCGTTTACACGATATCAACATCTCTGATGTTTACGCACCAAACAGGCTTTCAGTTGGAGAGAATGGTACTTTAGAGGTTCTTTTAGAAAACCTCGCACCAGGCATTGCAAATGGTTTCCTTGAAATCCGAGACCGGCAAAATAACCTTCTTCTAGCAAATCATTCTTTGACACTTCCTGGCGGAAATGATGCAGGGAGCCGACTAATCTTGCCTGTTAATGTCACACCTGCTAGAACAGGTTTTGTAGAATTTATTGTTCGGTGGATTTCAGCAGATTCTCATCCAGAACGAATAGTTGAGAACAATATCGCATTACTAAACATAGAGATTAATTCGAGTCCAGAAATCGACGAAAAAACATGCTCGACTTCGACTGCATCAAGAGGTGGTGTGGTGATTTGCAGGGTTGAGGTTACTGATGATTTTGGAATATCTACTGCAACATTGAATTGGCGCTATAACCAAACTAATTCTTCCTATAGTTCAATATCTGCCTCCACAAATGATGGAGGATTCACATGGACTGCTGCAATATCAATTCCAATCGATGCTCCTTTGACTAGTGTTGAGTTGCATTGGATAGTTTACGATATCCAAAATCTAAGTTCTGAAATCACGTGGAGTGATGCCTTCGATATTGTCGATTCTAGTGCTACATGGTATGGTGTGCATATAGGTGCAGTGGATCTTGAGCCATGGCTTGGGATATATCCTCCTGTAGAAAGTGGCGATGGATGGATTCGGGGTCGAAACCATACCATCTCCGCATGTGTGATTGATATTGATCACAATCCAACAAATCAAGCACCATCAATACAAGTAGATGGCATTGAAATCGACACTCCTACAATATTCAGTACAAGTGGTAGCCAAACATGTTACAGAACAATCTGGTCACCCGAAGCAGGAACTCCTCTGCAAGCAGTGACGATTTCACTGTATTCAGATGGAATCGAATGGACCAATCGAACCTTAATTCCAGACGACCTTCCACCAACGGCAGTATTGTCTCTATTCGGTGAAACTTTTTTCAGTGGCGTAAATGATCATATTAGAGTGGAAATCCTTGATGAGGACGACCCTCAAACTAACTATTCGGTCGATGTTGAAATTGAATGGCCAGGGGCAGGCACCCAATCAGTCGATTCAGAATATACCACCGCTCCCCCTGGCCTTGAGCCGGGTGATGCTCAAATCATAGCCTCCATTTCGGAAGGCAAATGGCAGGGGATGCAGTGGACATGGGATCACCCTGTATTTTTAACTCAGCCAAGTGTGAAGGTCGTCTCCATTTGCCATGAAGGGATTTCGGCTAACCAAGTCACACGTGGTGTAAATGGAAGCAATATATGGATAGAAGTCGAAGACAGCAGATCGATTCAGAATGCCGGCATCAAATATAGCGACGGTGATGGAATTGAACATGTAATGAACTATGTTTCAATTGTCGATTCACAGCCCCCGTCGTTGTGTATATCCAATCTTAACAAAAATTCACAATACTTTGCGATACCCATAGATTCAGAAATATCAATTGGGATGAAATTGGGGCTAATTTCATACCAAATCAATGTGCAAGACATCGATTTAGTCACTGGGTTTTCTGAATCTTCAACATTTGAATTGGTGGGTTCTCCGCCAGTTATTGATTTATCTTCTATTCCTGTATCAATGGTTTCAGGAAATGAATACACACTACGGGCCAATATTACAGACTCAGATGGAATCTCTGGGATGGAATGTTCAGTCTTAATCAAAGACGAATCTCAAATATCCCTCTTTTCAGAAATTTTCCGCCCCGAATTGGATGGCAAGTGGTCTAAACCATGGATCCCATCTGAACAACAAGAAACCAATCAAACGCTTTACTTCACATGTCTTGATGAAACAAGAGAGTCAACATCATCCGAGATAAATTTACACATTATGGAAAATCTTTCATCAATAGATGCTGAAAACAATTCTTTGCGACAAACAAACGTCGAATCAAGAATATCTCCTTATCTAGCAATTGTATTTGTAGTGGCTTTGGCTATACTTGTTGTATCTTTGATATCTATCAACAAGCGACAATTTGACGAAGAAGAAATACTCGATGAAGAACTACCAGATGATGCTTGGTCAAAGAGTAATTCAAGCAGTACTGACGATGAGTTGTTAGAAATGGCAGGACTAGAATCTTCTACAACTGAACAATGGACGGATGAACAATTAATTGCTGCTGGTTGGACACAGGCACAGGTTGAAACATATCGAAATCAAAATCAATATGCTGAGCAAGATATCTTGAATATTATTCAAGAAGAAGAATGAAATTTATTCTACTTTAACGCTAAATCATCAGGTTTCGAGGCCCTGCAAAGCATATTCTGAACTAGTCCGAAAATAGGAAAAACTGCTAATTGGGCCGCAGTATAGCGTTTAGCAAGGGGAATGCTTAAGGAGGTTCTCAGTACC
>MDTG01148583.1_pt1 | contig 12810 bp, 10 predicted proteins | sample 811421 | NCBI WGS metagenome assembly MDTG01 (sample SAMN05326645, study PRJNA326480) | marine metagenome | isolation source: seawater | place: Pacific Ocean: South East | collected 2011 | reverse complement strand
CGCGATGCCATCGGCGGCGAACTGCTCGGTGAGCACGGCACGAAACTGCGGCTCGACGTTCTCGGTGTCATAGAGCGTCGTCCGGAAGGGAGCGCGGGCGAGCGCAGCGTTGACGTCCGGCAGAAGATCGGGGTCAGGTCCGACGACGGCGAGGTTGACGGCCGTGTCGGGCACACGCAGTTCCATCGACCGCTGCGACACGGGCTGCATCGAGACACGTGCGCGTCGACCGTGGGCCGTCGTGATGATCCCGCGATCTCTGAGGATCCGGAAAGCCAGCGCGACTGTCCCCGGGCTCAGGTTCGACGCCTGCGCGATCGACCGGACGGACGGAAGCGCGTCGCCCGGGGAGAGTTCACCTCCGCGAATTGCGGCTGTAACAGCGTCGACAACTTCCCGAGAGGAAGATAGGGTCTCGATAACATCGGCCAGCACAGTCATAAACCGTACTAGGACACTTTATGTGGGTCAATCCCCTTTACGACGCAACACACCGGCAGGATGCCCTCGATCTCGTGCGCGACAACCCGCTCGCCACCGTGATCGTCGGCGGCCCGGTTCGCGTCTCGCACGTGCCCGTTCTCCTCGAGACCCACCCCGACGGCAGTCTCGAGCTCGTCGGCCACATGCCGCGGGTGGATCCCGCGGTGAGCGCTCTCATCGACCGGGCGGTGACCACCGTCGTCTTCCACGGTCCCCGCAGCTACGTCAGCCCCTCGACCTACGTCGCCCCCGGCCTGCCGACCTACAACTACCTCGTCGCCCACGCCGAGGGCACCGCTCGCGTCATGGACGACCCCGAAGAGCTGCGGGCCCACCTCATGGAGCTCACGGCACGACAGGAAGAGCGGGGCGACGTCGAGGCCGAGCGGTGGACCTTCGACGACATCGCCTTCGCACGTATGGACAAGCTCATGCCCCTGATCGTGGGATTCCGCATCCCCGTCGAGCGACTGCAGGTCAAGGCGAAACTGGGGCAGAACCGCTCTGTCGACGATCAGCGCAGCGCAGCAGCGGCATTGCACAAATCCCCCCGGACCGATGACCAGGAGGTCGCCCAGAAGATGGTCGCCTCGAGCGAGGAGCGTGCCCGTGAGAGTTGATCTGATCATCGAGAACGCCGAGATCGTCACGATGGACGACGCTCGGCCGACGGCTGAGCGCATCGGGGTCACGGGCGGCCGCATCGTCGCGTTCGACGATGAGCTCGACGGCGTCGAGGCAGACGAGGTCGTCGATGCGCAGCACGCCACGGTGCTGCCCGGGTTCATCGATTCGCACACGCACCTGCAGTTCACGGGCCAGGGCCTCTCCGCCGTCGACATCTCCGACGCCCGCACGGTCGAGGCCGCTCTCGGCCTGATCGAGCACGGCGCGTCCGCGGCCGCCCCCGATGCGTGGGTCGAGGTCGTCGGCTACGACCAGCGCACGTTCGGTCGCCACCTCACCGCGGCGGAACTCGATCGTGCCGGGGGCGGGCGCCGAGTATGGGCGCGCCACATCTCGAGCCACGCCGCGGCCGTCTCGTCCGCCGTGCTGGCCGGCCTCGACCCCGAAGCGCTCGCCGACGAGAACGTCCGATCCGGCACCCTCGTCGAGGGCAACCAGGAGCTCGTGCGCCGCCAGCGACTCCCCTACGGCGTCGATGAGATCGCCGAGCACATCGAAGCGGCCGGTCTGGCTGCGCGGCGCGAAGGCATCACCTCGTGCACCGAGGCCGGTATCGGCGGCTTCCTCGCCCTGAGCGGCATCGATGTGTCGTCGTACATCGAGCTGCAGAACCGTGGCGCCCTGCCGATCCGGCTCGAGCTCATGCCCAGCCTCGACACCCTGCACGCGGTGTCGACCAGCGAGCGGGATGCCTTCGAGCGTGGGCTGGACCTGGGGATCCGCACCGGCTTCGGCGCGGGCAGCCGGATGCAGATCGGCGCTCAGAAGGTCATGCTCGACGGCGGCATGATGGTGCGAGCAGCACGCATGACCAAGCCGTACGTCGACACCGACAACTGCGGGTCGTGGCAGGCCGAGCCGGGCTTCATGCGCACCGCGATCGTCGACGGGCACGCCGCCGGGTGGCAGCTGGCCGTCCATGCCATCGGCGATGAGGCGATGGACCTCGCGATGGACTGCTTCGAGGAGGCGTTTGCGGCCGCGCCGCACCGTTCGGCACGCCACCGCATCGAGCACGGCGGTGCGATACGCCCCGACCAGATCGACCGCGTCGCCCGGCTGGGCCTGACGATCGTGACCCAGCCCTCGTTCATCCACGACTCGGCTCACGACTTCGCCGACATCCTCGGGCCGGACCGAGCCGACTGGCTGTATCGGGGGCGCTCCCTCATCGATGCCGGCGTCCGACTCGTCGGAAGCACCGATCGTCCCCTCCCGGGCACACCGCTCCGCGCGATCCAGGCGTTCGTCGATCGGCGCAACAAGACGGGCAGGATCCTCGCGGCGCACGAGGCGATCACGGTCAAGGAATCGCTCGACATGTTCACGATCCACGGCGCGTGGATCTCGAGTCACGAGCATCGACTCGGGCGTCTGCGCCGGGGCTACCTTGCCGACCTGTGCTTCCTGGGCGCGAACCCTCTGACGGTCCCGACTGACGAGATCTCGTCGATCGATGTGCTGGGCACCGCCCTCGAGGGGAGTCTGCTGTGGAACTGAACGGCGCACAGCTGACGGTGTCGTTGCCGTATCCGTCCTTCGCCCACGGTCTCGGCGCGATCCTCGACGAAGACGAGCGGGCGAGGGTGCGCCTCGTCGACTGGTCGTTCAAGGATGACGGCCCGCACGATGTCGAGGCCTCCGAGATCGACATGGTCGTGCTCCCCTTCCACACCACGGCCGACGAGACCACGGAGCAGTACGTCAGCACCAGGATCCTCCGATCCGCGCTGACTGCCGCAACCGGTGCACGACTGTTCCAGGCCCCCTCGATCGGTGTCGAGGGTCTGCACGAATGCATCCCGCCGGGCGCACGGCTCGGCAACGCCGCCGGCGTGATGGAGCAGCCGACCGCCGAGCTGGCCGTGACCCTGCTGCTGTCGAGCGCGCGCGAGCTGCGCGCGATGATCGAGGCCGGCGACGACTGGGCAAACCGACGGACCGCCGGCATCGTCGGCTCCCGCGTTCTGCTCCTCGGGTACGGAGGCGTCGGCACGGCGGGCGAGCGGATGCTCGCCGGCTTCGACGTCGAGCTCGTGCGGGTCGCGAGCCGCGCCCGTCTCGAAGGATCCGTCCGGGTGCACGGCGTCGACGAGCTTCCGGCGCTCCTGCCCGACGTCGACGCCGTCGTCTGCACGCTCCCCCTGTCGGACCGGACGCGCGGGCTCGTCGACGCCGAGGTTCTGCGATCGCTGCGCGACGGCGCGATCTTCGTCAACGTCGGACGCGGACCGGTGGTCGACACCCACGCTCTCCTCGCCGAGGCGGATACGGGCCGGCTCTTCATCGCTGTCGACGTCACCGACCCCGAGCCGCTGCCGATCGGCCATCCGCTGTGGACTCTGCCGAACGTCATCGTCACTCCGCACATCGGCGGCAACTCCAACGCATCACACCGTTTCCAGGCGGAGCTGCTCGCCGCGCAGGTGCGCAGGCTTCTCGCCGGCGACGGTCCCCTCAACGTCGTGCCGCGCGACCCGCGCCCGGCCCGTCACACCGCTGAGGCTCCCGCTGAAGCGTCCGATTAATCACATAAGGAGAAGAGACCCATGGCATCAACCGAACGACGTCTCCGAAGCCGAGCCCGGCGCGTCGGAGCGGTGCTCACCGCCTCCGTTGCGGCAGTCGCCCTCGCGGGCTGCGCCGCGAACGGCGGAACCGGCGGCGATGACACCGCCAACGGCACCGAGCCCGAGGACGACTTCCCGAACCAGCAGATCCAGGTCATCGTGCCCTGGGCGGCAGGCGGCGGCACCGACCTCATCACCCGCCAGCTCGCCACGATGTCAGAAGACACCTGCGGCGTGCGCTTCGTCGTCAACAACCTCACCGGCGCGGCCAGCGCGACCGGTCATCAGGCAGTCGTCGACGCCGATCCCGACGGGTACACGATCGGAACCGCGACGACCGAGCTCGCGATCCTCAACCACCTCGGATCGGCGAGCTTCACTCCCGAGGACGTGACCGGCATCGTGCAGCTCGCGGCGAACCCCGCCGTGCTGACGGTCCCCGCATCGTCCCCCTACGAGACGTTCGAAGACCTCGCGGACGGACTCGCCGCGGGCGACACCATCCGCGTCGCGACGAACGGTCGCGGCGGAACGTGGGACCTTGCCGCTCGTGGCCTCGGCGTCGAGCTCGGCGCCTCGTTCACCGAGTACGCCCCCTTCAACGGCGCCGCCGAGATGATCCCCGCGGTCCTCGGCGGTCAGGTCGAGGCCATGAGCCCCTCTGCCGGCGAAGTGCGCCCCCTCATCGAGGCGGGCGAGATGCGCGGTCTCGCGACGATGGCCGAGGAGCGCTTCGAGGCGCTCCCCGACGTCCCGACGCTCAGCGAGCTCGGGGTCGACTGGGTCATGGGCAGCTGGATCGGTGTCGTCGCCCCTGTGGGCACACCCGAGAACCGCGTCGAGATCCTGCGCGACTGCATGGGTGAGGCAGCGATGTCGGCGGAGTTCCAGGAGTTCCTGGGCACTCAGGGAATGGGTCTCGCGGACCGGGACGGCGAGGAGTTCACCTCGTTCACCCGCTCCGAGTACGACCGTTTCGAGACCCTCATCGGCGAGGTCTACTGAGCGAAGTGGGGCCGGGCTGATGCTCGGCCCCACTTCTTTCTGAAGGAGCGACATGTCACTGGCAAACCGCAGAGCGAATCTGATCGCCGCGGCGTTCCTCTTGGGCGTGGGCGTCATCGCCTTCGTCCAGCTGGGTGCGCTGGACGCGACGGCCGAAGGAAGCGACCCCGGCGCCGCCGGCTATCCGAGGCTCATCGCCGGCGCGATCATCGTGCTCGCCGTGCTCCTGGCCCTCCAGGAAGACAACGGTGAGCCGCCCATCACCGTGGCGGACGCACTCCGCGTCGCGGCGACGATCGGGCTCATCATCGGCTACGTCGTCCTGATCGATCCGGTCGGGTACATCCTTGCGACGGCGCTCTTCCTCGTCGCGGCGATGCTGCTCATGGGGATCCGGTCGGTGATCGGGCTGATCGTGCTGCCGGTCGGGCTGTCGCTCGTCAACTTCTACGTCTTCTCCGTCGCGTTCGGCGTCCCGCTTCCGATGGCCTTTCTCGAGAGGTGGCTCTCATGACCGAATCGATCGACGGCCTTCTGCAGCTGTTCCAGTGGGAGCCCCTTCTCTTCCTCGTTCTCGGTGTCGTCGTCGGGATCGCGGTCGGCGCGATACCTGGCCTCTCCACCACGATGTCGATCGCGCTCCTCCTGCCGTTCACGTTCGTCCTCGATCCCACCAACGGCATGACGCTGCTGCTCGGGATCTATTTCGCCTCGGTGTATTCGGGTTCCATCCCGGCGATCCTGCTCCGGCTGCCGGGAACGCCGGCGTCCGCCGCGACACTGCTCGACGGCTACCCCCTCACCCAGCAGGGAAAGGCGGGCAAGGCGCTGACCATCTCGCTGCTCGCCTCGGTCGTCGGCGGCGTCGTCGGCGGGATCCTTCTTCTCTTCTTCGCGCCGACGCTCGCGCGCTATGCGCTGCAGTTCGGCCCCGCCGAGTTCTTCATGCTCGCGGTGTTCGCTCTCGCGCTGATCGCCTCGATGTCCGAGGGGCAGATGGTGAAGGGGCTGATCAGCGGTCTGCTGGGCCTGCTCATCGCGACGGTCGGCACGGATCCGATCGGCGGGCACCCGCGGTTCACCTTCGGCAACGCCGACCTCCTCGCCGGCTTCGGCTTCATCCCCGTGCTCATCGGACTCTTCGGCGTCGCTGAGGCGTTGACGCGATTCGAGAAGGCCGCGCGGCGCGCAAAGCCGAAGCCGCTCGTGCCGGGTTCGTTCCGACTGTCCTGGCGCGAGATCCGGACGATGACCCCGGGCACGCTGTACAGCTCGCTGATCGGCTTCGTCGTCGGCGTCCTGCCCGGCACCGGGGGCGACATCGGCGCGTTCGTGGCACACAACGAGGTTCGGCGGGTGTCGCGCGACAAGTCGAAGTTCGGCCGTGGCGACATCCGTGGAGTGGCCGCAGCCGAGAGCGCGAACAACGCGGCGGTGCCCGGATCCATCGCGCCGACGCTCGCGCTCGGCATCCCGGGCAACTCGGCCGCGGCCGTCCTGCTCGGCGCGCTGACGGTGCACGGTATCCAGCCCGGTCCCCAGCTGATGTCGGGATCCGGCGATCTCGTCTATTCGATCTTCTGGTCGCTCATCCTCATCCCGCTCGTGATGCTCGTCGTCGGGCTGGGCGGGATCCGGGTGTGGAGTCAGATCACTCGCATCCCGACCAGCTACCTCTGGCCCGCGATCCTCTCGCTGAGCGTCGTCGGCGCGTTCGCGGTCCGCGGCGCGATCATCGATGTGGTCGTCATGGCGGGTACCGGCGTGCTCGGCTACGTCATGCTCAAGAACGGCTTCCCGCCGGCTCCGCTCGTCATCGGCCTGATCGTCGGGCCGCTCGCCGAGGCCGGTTTCCGCCGCGCGATGATCATCAACAGCGGCAGCATCGAGTGGATCCTGCAGCCGATCCCGCTGGTGCTCCTCATCCTGAGCGTGCTGACGGTCGTGGTGTCGCTCATCCGCACCCGCCGCCTGCGCCGGGCGCAGGAGCGTCCCACGGCAGACGTCTCGGACACGTAGGCGCTGTTGACGTCGACGTGGGCCAACATTCAGGGCCGCCGTAGGTGGTGGATCGAGAAGGTCGCCACGCCCCAGATCACAAGCTCGGAGAGCTCAGGCACCGCGATGTCGGGATGCTCTGCGCTCTCGGACTTGAGCGTCACTCGGCCGGCGGAGATCTGCAGCCGTTTGATCGTCAGCTGCCCGTCGAGAACGGCCACCACGACATCACCGTCCCGCGGCCACTTCGAGCGGTCGACCAGGAGCTCGTCGCCGTCACTGATCCCGGCTTCGGTCATCGAGTGCCCCGATGCGCGCACGATGAACGTCGCTTCCTGGTCGTCGACGAGCATCTCCGTCAGATCGATCGGGCCGTCGTAGTAGTCCTGAGCAGGAGACGGGAACCCGCACGCCACCGCGACGGGAGAGGCCTGCAGCATCAGCACGGTCGGCTCGTCGACGGGGCGAGGCGACAGCGCGAGCATGATGGCCTCCCGGATCGCTTATCGAATATGTGACCGATCCAGAGTATGTGAATCGCTCCCGACATTAGAACGGGTATCCTGCACGCTCCCGCCCATGCTGCGAGAATGGGGACCATGACCCCGACCGCGCCCGAGGATGAGGAGATCGCCGCGATTATCCGGGCACGGCGCACTATGGACGGTGAACCCAACGCCGACGTCGACGTCGACGCGCGGCGAGGGATCTGACCGGGAGGTCTGCCGATGTTCTCACCCGCCGTCGACGTCGAACCGGTCTCCGCCGCGCAGGCACGCGCAGCGTGGGGCACCGGCGTCGCGCCCCTGCTCGAGGCGTTCCCCGATCACGTCGGCGACATCCTCCGCGCGATCGCCTTCGCGCACCGCGCGCCCTTCCCGGTTCCGGTGTTCATCACCGGGCGACCCGGCGCCGGCAAGACGACCCTCGCCCGGGCGATCGGCGAGCTCACCGGGCGCGGCGTCCCGCTCGAGCTCGCGCAGCGATCGCTCGCCTCCATCCGCAAGGCAGCCGCGCCGGGGGAGCCGCTCGTTCTCGACGACATCGCACCCGCGCACTCCCGAGCCCGGCCGGCGATGTTCACCCAGATCCAGGCTGAGGTCTACGCCAGCCGCAACTCCCCGCTGAACGCCGCATCCCTCGTCGTCGCCACCGGCGAGCAGAAGATCGACGAGCTCAGCCTGCAGCGCACCCTTGCCACCCGCATCAACAGGCGCCGGGCGCCGCGAGAGATCTACGCGCAGCTGCAGTCACAAACCGCGGCCGCGGCACGCCTCAGCGTGCACACCTACCTGCAGGCACAGATCCCCCGTGTGACGCTGCGCAACGCGGACAGCGCCGCCGCACGCCTCGCCCTCGGCGTCGACATCGAGCACGAACGACGCCGCGACGCCGCCTTGCACGTCGGGGGAGTGCTCCTGCGCGCACTCGACCTCGACGCCGGCACCAGCCGGCACCGGATGCCGCGAGAAGACCAGATCCTCGTCGGGGTCTACGCCGCGCTGCAGTACGCCCTCGACAACGGCGCCATCCTCGGCGGCCACCCCACCGCCGGCGACTGGGTGCTCGGCCGCCGCGACGAGGACTACCTGTACCTGATCCCCAGCGAGATCCTGCCGATCATCCGCGCCGAGCTCGATGACGACACTCTCACCAGCAACGCCGTCGCTGCAGCCCTCGAAGATCGCGGCCTGCTGTACTCCTCCCGACGCCAAGGCCGCAGCATCCCTCGCAGCATCAACGGCACCCTCACCCGCGTCTGGCGCCTCAGCCCCGCCCTCCTCGTCTGACACGACACGCCGACGACGACACCGCCACATCCCAGTTGGGCCGGTCGCGTCGACACGCACTGATTCGCTGACGCGATCACGTCGAGATCGGCAGATTTTCGACGCGCACCGCTTACGGGTTCCCGGTGTTCCGTGCCAACCCTGGCAAAAAAGGTGTTCCAGGTGTTCCACCGGCTGACCTGGGATTTCCTGAAACCGCAGATTCGTGAAATTGCGCAGGTGTTCCACTCTTAACATGGGCCTGACCTGGGCTTTAGATGCAAGCGGAACACCTGGAACACATTTTCAGACACACACACCCCGCACGCGCGATGCGTACGCGCGCGCGAAGGTGTTCCAGGGGAGCGCGCGACTTTTTTCGGGAACCGATGTCCGCGAAGAGGTGGATGCTCGGCCTATATGGGTCATGGAGAACCGACGCGCCGTCCGACTCGCCGCCAACCGTTGCGTGATTCTGATTCAGCTACGTGCTACAAATGGGGCATGGCACCCTCAGCAAACAAACCGGGGCGCCGTTCCTACGGCCCTCGGGCGGGCAGAACGGTGCGCTACCCCGAGGCCTACGACCAGGTCTTCGAGCGCCTCGCTGACGAGGCGGGTATCCCCGTCAGCAGCTGGCTCGCTCTCGCCGTCTCGAAGCAGGCAGGGCTTGAAGTACCCGACTACGTGCAAGACGAACTACGCAGGGCAGCCCAGCAGCGGGCGATCCGCGAAACGGAACGGGAGATGGACATGCTCGACATGCCAAAGTCCGCGTAAAACAACTCACCCCTGCTGGTCGGCAAACCAACAGGGGTAATGAGTTTGAGGTCACGTCCTCCGGCAAGAGGACGCAAGTTTTTTGATTCAGAGACCTTGGAAGGGTCGTTCATGATTGTAGCCGCAATATTGCGGATGTCTAGCGTTGTTGTGCGCAGTGTCGCACCGACAGCTAGCATCCCTGCGCGCTACCCCGACGAGGGGGTGGTGCTGCAATGACTCTCGAGATCCCCGGCATCGCCGCGTCGATGAACTCTCTCGACCGCGTCTGGGAGGCGTTGGACCGTGGAGGCTACAAGCCGACCCGCCGTGCCAACACCTTCAAAGCCCTCTGCCCCGTGCACGGTGACGCGAACCCCTCACTGAGCGTTCGCTACGACCCGCAGGCCGGGAAGATCGCGCTGCACTGCTTCGGGTGCGAGGCGCCCGTCTCCGACATCACCGCTCACCTGGGTCTGACCGTGAGCGATCTCTTCGACGCCCCGCTGCCCGCCGATCGCCGCACCCAGAGCCGCACCACCCGCCCGCGCCGCCCCTCGCTGCCGCCCCGCCTGACTCGCGAAGAGCTCGCTGCCCCGGCCCCGGATCTGACCGGCGCGAAGTGGGAGCGCGTGAAGGCATACGAGTACGTCGACGTCGACGGCGTCGTGCAGCAGCGGGTGCACCGCGAGGAGACCGTCGTCGACGGCGTCCGCCACAAGCGGTTCACCCAGAGCTACCGCGGCGCCAACGGCCGGTTCGTCAAGCGCAAGCCCGAAGGCTTCGCCCCTCTGCTGTACAACCTGCGGGCCGTCACCGACGCCGTCGCCGCTGGCGGCGATGTCTGGCTGCTCGAGGGGGAGAAGGACGCCGACAACGCGATCGCGCAGGGCTTGGTGGCCACGACCAACGCCGGCGGCGCCACCGCATTCCCCGCCGAGCTCGTCGACCGCTTCCGCGGCGGCCGCGTGTACCTGGTCGTCGACAACGACCACGCCGGCTACAAGCGCGCCGCATCCGTGACCGCACAGTTGCTGCGCGAGCGCATCGAAGCCCGCGCCTACCTGCCGGCACTCACCGACCGCAAGGCTGACTTCACCGACCACCTGGACGCCGGTGGCACCACCGACACGCTCGTCGAGATCTCCGTCGACGACGCCACTGCGCTCGATGCCGCGGCCGAGGCCGCGAAGCTGCTCGTCCAGGTAGAGATCTGCCGCAAAGAGGCCCGGGCACAGCTGGACGCTCAGGGTCAGGACCGTGGCACCGCCGAGCGCAACGCCGAGGCGTGGGCGCGGGAGTCGTCCAAGCGGCTCGAGCGGATCACGTCGCTGCAGTCGCTGATCGCCGACCAGCTGAGCGAGCGCGCCGAATCCGCCCGTGACGAGCTCGCGACGACGATCCGCGAAGCCGCGGAGATCTCCCGCGACACGTTCCAGATCGCCGGCCTCGACGTCCCGGCCGACGTCACCGCGGCCCTCGGCACTGCCCCGGCCGAAACGACCGACACCCCCGACGTCGACGAGCAGCCGGTCCGCGACCACCGCACCCTCAACGTCTCGTTCCAGCCCGGCGGCGGCACCGGCGGCGGCAAGAGCAACGGCGGCCGCGGCCCTCGGTTCGATGGCGGGGACTCCGGCAAGCGGGCCGTGATCAAGCGCGAGGAGTACGACGTCGTCGACGGGATCACCGTCAGCGTGAAGTGGGTGCTCGCCGACGATGCCGATGAGGACGGCAAGCAGAAGTGGGAACCGCGCTACACCGCAGTCCTCAACGGCTGGGCCGAGATCGAGACGGTCGCCGTGGAGGACGACGGGACCGACAGCGAGATCGCACGCTCCCCGCACATGATCGCGATCCGGTTCTACCGCTACGTCCGCGACGCCCGCGGCAACGCCGTCGCCGACGAGGAGACCGGCCAGCCGCAGATCGAATCGACCCTCGTGAAGTTCGACGAGGAGCAGCTGCGCACCGGCACCTGGGCGCAGGCGCTGCCCTGGCCGAACCTCATCGAGTCCACCACCCGCCGCGGCAAGGATCAGGCGTGGGACGCGATTCGCAAAGCCCGCCAGACCGTGGCCAGCAACAGCCTCGTCTACACCACCCTCGGATGGCGCACCACCCCGGCGGGACAGCCGTTCTTCGTTCACTCCACCGGCGCCATCGGCACCGAGGGTGCGATCGACGACGTCGAGGTCAAGCCGTCGCTGTTCAACGTCTTCGCCCTCCCGGCCCCGTCGACGGATGCCGACGAGCTCCGCGCCGCCTGGCAGAAGGGCACCCTCGAGGCCAAGGACTCCTGGCTGCTCGGCCGAGCACTCGCCCCGCTGCTCGCCCAGTCATGGGGATCAGTGCTCAAGCCCAACAACGCCACCGTGCACCTGGTCGGCGGCCGCGCCTCCCTCAAGTCCGCACACGGCCGCCTGGCCGTGCAGTACTTCGCCCCCGACGTCCACTACCACGGTGTCAAGGAAATGCTCTCCGGCTCCGCGAAGGGCGGCTCCGCGCTCGGCCTCATCCGCAGCGCGAACACCGTCTCGCACCTGCCGCTGCTCATCGACGACTTCGCCCCGGACGGCAACGCCAAGCAGGCGCAGAACCGCCTCGGCGAGCTCGCCCGCATGAGGTTCAACTCCACCGGCCGCAAGGTCTCCACCCAGCGCGGCGGAGTGCGCGAGGACCGCCCGATCGAGGCCAACCTGATCACCACGGGCGAGCTCACCGCCACCGGCTCCGCCGACACCCGCATCCTCAACATCCCGCTGCACCCGCAGTCCGTCGACAAGGGCAAGGCCCTGTTCGCCCGACTCGAGTCCCGCAGCTACCGCGCAGCCCGCGCCCTCCTCGGCTCCTCGCTGATCCACTGGGTCGCTCAGCACCGCGACCAGATGCTCGAGGAGATCCAGGCCGCCATCGAAGGCGACACGAGCTCGCCGCTGGCCACCGACACCTACTGGGAACGCCGCCTCGCCGACCTGCCCCACGACTCCGGCGTCCGCAACCGCCTCGAGAACATGGCCGTCGACCTCGACCGCGGGATCTACATCATGCTCAAGATGCTCTGCGAGTACGGGGCGATCACCGCCGACGAGGCCAACGAGTTCTACGCCTGGGCGCGCGACGGGATCTATGACGCCGTCGCGCTGCAGGACTCGGCCTCCTCCGACGCCGGCGAACTGCTGCTCGCGTTCCTGCGCGAGGCCCTGATCTCCGGCGGCGCACACCTGAGCACCCAGCACGGCGACGCCCCCGAGGACGCGGCCAGCCTCGGCTGGGTGAACCAGAGCTCCGGCGAGTTCGCGCAGTGGCGCCCCATGGGTGCCCGCATCGGCGTCATCGTCGGCGAGGGGGACGCGCAGCGTGTGTACCTGATCCCGTCCGTCGCGATCGGCGTCGCCAACACCGTCGCCAGCCGCGCCGACGAAGTCTTCTCCGAGACGACCCACTCGATCGCGAGCAGCTTCGAGAGCCACGGCTGGCTCACCAAAGACCACGAGGGCAAGCGGTCTGGCGCCCGCCGCATCGGCGGGCAGAAGATG
>MDTG01428116.1_pt1 | contig 12811 bp, 14 predicted proteins | sample 811421 | NCBI WGS metagenome assembly MDTG01 (sample SAMN05326645, study PRJNA326480) | marine metagenome | isolation source: seawater | place: Pacific Ocean: South East | collected 2011 | reverse complement strand
GTGCCATTGCCAATTTTTATTAATAAAAAAACAAAAGAGCCATTAAGAGATCAAAAAATTATAGATAGAATTGCTTCTATTTATGAAAAGCAAGGATCCGATTGTTGGTTCACAGATGATGCAAAAATTTTTTTAGGTGAAGACTATGATGCCAAAGATTACGAAAAACTTAACGATATTGTTGAGGTATGGTTCGATAGTGGTTCAACACACAGTTTTGTCTTAGAGAAAAGAAAAGATTTAAAATGGCCTGCAGACATGTATTTAGAAGGGTCAGACCAACATAGGGGGTGGTTTCACTCTTCATTATTAGAGTCGTGTGGAACAAGAGGTAAAGCTCCATTTAAAAGTATTCTTTCACATGGTTTCGTAGTGGACGGTAAAGGTATGAAAATGTCTAAATCAATGGGAAACGTCATTTCCCCAGAAGATATATTGAAGAACTATGGCGCAGACATACTTAGAGTCTGGGCTTCAGCATCTGATTATGCCGAAGATTTAAGGATTGATAAAAATATTTTATTACAACATGCAGAATCTTATAGAAAAATTAGAAATACCTTTAGATTTATGCTTGGAAACTTAAAAGATAATTTTGAAAAACAAAACTTTGAAAAGATTAAAATAAATGAATTTGATGAACTTGAGCAATTTATTTTACATAAATTGTTTTTTTTAAATAAAACCGTTGATGAAAATTTGAAAAATTATAATTTTCATAAACTTTACAAAGAGTTATTAAATTTTTGCACGTTGGATCTCTCCTCTTTTTATTTTGATATTAGAAAAGATGTTCTTTACTGTGATAGTATAAATTCAAAAAAAAGAAAAAATTGTATAATCGTTTTAAACATAATTTTAGAAAGCTTATTAAAGTGGTTTGCTCCAATTTTAGTATTTACCACTGAGGAAATTTATAGTTTGGTAAACAATAACAACAACGAAAGTGTTCATGAAAATGATTTTGTAAAAATCCCAACTAACTGGAAAAATGATAGGCTTAATAAAAAATGGTCAAACCTATTCAAGATTAAACAAGTGGCAAATATTGCAATAGAAGAGAAAAGAGCTAACAAAGAAATTGGATCAAGTTTAGAGGCTGAAATTAAACTAACATTAAAAAAAGATAAATTTGAACTTCTCGATAAATTAGATTTAGCAGATTATTTTATCGTTTCAAAAGCAGAGAAAGCACTCTCAAATAATGATGAAATTAAGATCGAAGTGAAAAAAGCTCAAGGACAAAAATGTGAAAGATGTTGGAAAATTTTAGAAAAAAAATGTGAAAGATGCTCGAAAGTTCTTCAATAAAATAAAAATACAGTATTTTGATTAATCTTAATGAAATAAAAAACAAAACTTTTAAAAAAGAAAATTTTTATTTTCTCATAATTATTCTCTTAACTTTTGGCATAGACAGATATTCAAAGATTGAGATTATGAATAATTTTAGTGAAAAAACTTTTTATATTAATGATTTCATTAATTTTAACTTAATTTGGAATACAGGAATAGGCTTTGGTTTGCTAAATACACAGTCAAGCTTACTATATAATTTTATCTCTTTTGTTATTTGTTGTGTCATAATAACTTTGATATATATTGCATTAAAGTCAGATTTTATTGACAGAAATATATTTGCCTTTATTGCCGGTGGCGCGATAGGAAATTTTTATGATAGAATGATATTTAAGGCAGTTCCAGATTTCATTGATTTACATTATGAAAATTTTCACTGGTTTACTTTCAACGTTGCAGATATATTTATAACAGTTGGTATTATTTTATATTTAATAAAAGGATATTTTACAGAAAAAACTTGATGAAAAAAATCCACTCAATTTTGATATGTTTTATTTTACTTGTAAGCTGCGGGGGATTATCTGATGCTGGAAAAGTTTTAAGAAATGAGAAAGTCAAAACAACCGATGAATTTCTTGTAAAGAAAAGAGAACCACTAGTTTTACCTCCTGATTATAAAAATGTTCCTAAACCAGGAGAAAACAAATCTAGCAAAAAAAATGATCAAAAAATTAAAGATATCCTTAAAGTTGAGGAAGAAGAAAGCAAACAGGAAACCTCATCATCAGTTGAAGACTCAATACTTAAAAAAATTGGACAGTAAACAAATATTTGAAAAAAAAATTGAAAAATAATTTAATCAGATTAAGAGAGTATCAAATAAGATTTAATAGATATAGTAACGAAATTTTAAAGAATATTGATAAAACCAAAAATACTTTTAATATTCTTAGTAATAAATTTAAGTTAAATTTTAATTTAAAAGAACTTTCCAAGTTTAAAAAATTTCAAAATATAGTGATTATTGGGATGGGTGGTTCAATACTAGGCGCAGAGGCAATAAATGATTTTTTAATTCACAAATTAAAAAAAAAAATTTTTTTTTTCAACAATATCAATTCAGATTTTATAAATCAAATAAAAGTAAACTTTAATTTTAAAAAAACATTATTTATAGTAATTTCCAAATCAGGCTCAACTATTGAGACATTGTCTAATTTTTCTAATTTAAATATTATCAAGAAGAATTCAAAAAATATTATTTTGATTTCTGAAAAGAAAAATAATTCTCTTTTTAACCTATCAAAAAAATATAATCTATTTTATATTGAGCATAAAGATTATGTTGGAGGAAGATATTCAGTCTTATCTGAGGTCGGTATTGTTCCTGCTTACTTAATGGGTTTAAATATTAAAAAGTTTAGAAGTAATTTAAAAAAGCATCTAATAACTAAAAAAAAATTATTAAAATCTGATACTGTAAATTTAGCTAGAATTATCAGCGAAGGCAAATATTCAAATTTAGTTTTGTTAAATTACGAGCCAAGGCTTGAAAAATTCCTTTATTGGGCACAACAATTAATTGCAGAAAGTCTTGGAAAAAAAGGCATGGGTCTCTTCCCAATAATTTCTAATGCGCCAAAAGATCATCATAGTTTGCTACAACTATATCTTGATGGACCAAAAAATAATTTTTTTTATATTTTTCACAGTAATAATAAAGAAAAAACTAAAACTAAAATTAAAAGCTTTTTAAAAAAAGAGATTTTTTTTAATAATAGATCGCTTTCAGAAATTAAAACGGCACAAAAAGATGCTTTAATAAGAGTTTTTAAACAAAAAAAAATACCTTATAAAAACTTTGCAATTAAAAAGTTTAATGAAGAAACTCTTAGTGGTTTATTTTCATATTTTATTTTAAAAATTGCTATAGCAGGGAAAATACTAAAAATAAATCCTTTTAACCAACCCGCTGTTGAACAAGTAAAGAAGGAAACTAAAAAAATAATTAGTTAAGAGATCCAAAAAATATTTTTGAACGTCCGTATTGTCTCGTAACTAAAATTTTTAAAACATTTTTAAAATCATCTAATTTTTTTGCCTCTCTATGAACTATCACTATATGTCTATCTTCAAAAAAATTGTTTTTTTTTAAAATTTTTAAATAATTTAGGTAGAGAGAGTCATTATAAGGTGGATCCAAAAAAATAATATTATATTTTTCACTTTTTAAAATTTTCTGTAAGTTAATAATGTCCTGGTTGATAGCATTAGAACTTTTTTGCACTGCTAATTGATTTATATTTTTTCTCAAAATCTCAAAGGCCTTTTTGTCTTTTTCAACAAAAGTAGCCTTTTTCGCTCCTCTTGATATGCACTCTAAACCAAATGAACCAAATCCAGAATAAAGATCAAGAACTTTTGAATTTTCTAATAGAACCCCAATTTTTTTAGAATGTAATAAAACGTTAAAAATATTTTCTTTTACAGAGTCTTTTAAGGGTCTAGTCGAGGCTATCTTTGAAAAATTGATTTTCTTTCCTCCTAATTTGCCACTAATAATTCTCATCTATTAATTATTTTCCATCCAATATCTTTTCTAAAAAAACCGTTTTTCCAATTTAACCTTTTTATCAATTTAATAATATCTTTTCTTACATTTAAAAAGTTTTTACCTGAGGAGGTAAAATTTAGAACACGGCCCCCATTAGAAAAAATAGAATCATTTTCTAGTCTGGTACCAGCATGAAAAATAACTTCATTTTTTTTAAGTTTAATTAGATTAATATTTTTAATTTCTTTATTTTTTAAATATTTTCCTGGATAACCTTTTGAACACAAAACTATAGTCATGCATTTCTCTCTTTTCCACTTAATCGAAGTTGACTTAAGCTTATTATTAATAGTGTTTTTAATTATTTTTAAAAAATCAGTTTTTAATCTCGGTAAAATAACCTGACATTCTGGATCACCCATTCTAACATTGAACTCAATAAGATACGGCTCTTCTTTTTTAATCATTAAGCCGACGTACAGAAAACCTCTATAATTTTTTCTTCTCCTCTTAAGAGCATCCAGTGTTGGCTTTACAATTCTGTTAATTATTTTTTTCTCAACTTTTTTATTTACGATAGGAGCAGGCGAATAAGCGCCCATTCCTCCAGTATTAGGGCCTTTATCATTTTCCTTTACTCTTTTATGATCTTGTGCTGTACCAAAAAATCTAAAACTATTTTTATCAACAATTATAAAATAACTTGCTTCTTCTCCTTCTAAAAATTCTTCTAAGACTAACTTACGTGAGGATTTGAATTTACCTTTAAAAATCTCTTCAGAAATATCAAATACTTGATTTTTAGTTTTACAAATAGTGACACCTTTACCAGCGGCTAAACCGTCAGCTTTAACGACGACAGGAAGTTTGTTTTTTTTTAAAAAATTTTTAACATGAGCTTTATTTTTACATATTCTATAATTAGCTGTAGGAATATCATTCTGCTTACATAAATTTTTCATAAAGGCTTTAGATCCCTCTAATTTTGAAGCGAATTTGTTTGGACCAAAAACCTTAATTTTATTCTTTTCCAAAAAATCTACAATTCCTTTGACCAAAGGTTCCTCTGGCCCCACAATGACTATGTCTATTTTATTTTTTTTTATATGATTTAAAACATTTTTAAAATTTAAAATATCTATATCTATATTTTTGGCTAAATTTGCTGTGCCTGCATTACCAGGAAAACAAAATATTTTTTTTGATATTTTAGACTCAGATATTTTTTGACATAAAGCATGTTCTCTACCACCACTTCCTATTAATCCAATATTCATTTAAGATATTTTATTGTATAATTTATCGGTGAATAAAAAAAAAGCTAAACTTATTTTTAAACACAATTCTTTTGACGTTGTGGAGAATGGAGATTACGTTTTATGCGCAATTTCTGGAAAAGAAATTAAACTTCAAGAATTAAATTATTGGAATGTGGAATTACAGGAGGCCTACTATTCTGCTGAAGAAGCAAACGAAAGGTTTAAAAGTCTAAAATAAACAATTTTATTTCCATCTATTATGTGTCCAAATCCATTGATTAGGATTATCTATAATCATTTTTTCTAATTCTCTATTCAATTTTTCAGTTAATTTAATTTTGTTATCAAACTCTGTAGATTTTATTTCATTTAAAAACTTTACTTTAAAATCATTATTTTCTAGTCTTTCGATATAAACAGGGTATATAGATAATTTGTACTTTAATGCTAATTGAGCAGGTAACGTTGTTGTTAACGCAGGTTTACCAAAAAAATTAATTTTTTCACCCTCGCTTACTCTTTGATCTATCATCAAAGCAATACTATGATCTTTTTTTATATATTCGATAGCTTCTCTAACACCTTTTATCCCCTTTTTAATTTGGTTTTGACAAACAAATTTTCTTCTCAAATATTCCATAAAAGGATTTAAAAAATAATTATTTAAGGGTCTGTAAATAGTAGCAAGCTTGATTTCTTTTTTGGTAATTTCCATCGACATCAATTCATAATTTGAGAAATGACCGGAAACAAAAATTACTGGTTTCCCCCTTTTTTTTATTTGATCAATATTATTTTGTCCTTCAATTTTAATATGTGTGCTACTATTTCTAAAATCTTTAAGAAAAATGTACTCTATAAAAGTCATCCCATAATTTTTCCACATATTCGAAATAATTATTTTTGCTTTCCTTTCATCAATCTTTTTTGAAAGATTTCTTAAGTTATCTCTAATAATTTTTTTTGATTTGAAAAAAGGGGCAATATTTAGAAATATAAAACCATAAAATTCTCTACTTAACTTCAACCCAATAATTTTACCTATTATGAAAAATAAATAAATAATTAGTGACTGAAAAAAATAATTTACAAATTTAATCATATGAATTTATAATTCTTCTTATAAATTTTTCTTTCTCTTCAAGAATTAGAGCAACTTCTAAGAACTCAATAGCTTTTAAGTCAAAATGTTTAATTTTGAAATAATCTTTTTCGGTCATTACTAACTTGAGATTATTACTTTCCGCATAATTTAATATTTTTACAATTTCACTCTTTGTAAAACTATAATGGTCAGGAAAAACCATTTTTTTCTCTAATTTTAAATTATTACTAGTGAGCAAACTAAAAAAATTTTCAGGATTTCCTATCCCCGCTAAAGCTAATATCTTTTTATTCTTAAATTTATCAATTCCAACAGGTGAATAATATGAGTAGAAAATATCTATATTTTTATTTATTTCTAAAATCTTCTGTTCAAAAGCTGGATCTTTTTTTCCATTAATAACTACTATTTGAACATTTTTTAATGCACTTAAGTTCTCCCTAAGAGGTCCTGAAGGTAAAACAAAACCATTTCCGATTTTTTGACTTTGATTAAAACATATAATGTTTAAATTTTTTTTAATTTTATAATCTTGAAAACCATCGTCAAGAATTACGGAGTCATAACCCACTTTTTTTGCAGAGCTTATTGCATGTGCTCTTTCATTTTTTAAGATTAAATCTTTAAACTTTTCTTTAATAAACTTATGTTCATCCACATGGTTTTTGTAGAATTTTCTTACTATCGCTGTTTTTTTGCCATTACTATTAAGCTCTTTAGCGATGAAGACCGAGAGCGGTGTTTTACCGGTGCCGCCAACATAGATATTTCCAACGCATATCACATGTAAATTAAATTTAACTTCCTTCACACATTTTTTTTTTATGAAAATTAAAAATTCAAAAAAAATTGAAATAGGCAGTAATATTAAAGATAAAAAACTGTTTTTTTTGTCCCAAAATTTAGGTTTAATAAATTTCATTTTTCAAAAATTTTTCAATATAATTAATATATTTATTTAATGTTTCTTCACTAAGTTTATTCATTATAGCTGTGTCTTTTTTTCTTTCATTATCTGAATTTTCAAAATCTAAAATTAAATTCTCTGCAAGTTCTTGAAAGGTGTTAATTTGTTTAGATATATTATTTTTAGCTAATATTTCGTAGACCTCTTCGAAATTATAAACGTATGGTCCATGGTATATTTTACATCCGCAGTTTGCTGCATCAATAGGATTTTGACCACTAACCATCTTTTTTTTTTTTTAATAAGGATTTTCCAATAAAAACACTTTTTGAAAACTTAAAATAATTTGGCAAAATACCGAAAGAATTTAAAATTATTATTTCTTTTTCTTCAGATATGTATTCATTCTCATTTAATATTTGACATTTTAGATTTAATTTATCGCACAAATTTTTTATTTTTCTTACCCTACTTATATGTCGAGGTGCTATAATTGTATAAATCTTGTTATATTTTTTTTTTAATAGAAAATGCACCTTTAGGCAAAAAGTTTCTTCTCCTTCGTGAGTGCTTGCTATAAACCAAAATTTATTTTTAATTAAAAAACTTTCATTAATGTTTTTTATTTCATCAATATTAACTTGATTTACCAATTTTAAATTACCTAAGTCATAAATATTTTTTGCATCAAGCTTTTTTAGATAATGAGAGGTTTCATTATTTGAAGATAAACACAGATCAAATGAATTAAAAATTTTATTTGGTAAGAAGGGAACAAATTTCCATTTATCAAAAGTCTTTTTTGTTATTCTTGCATTAAGTAAAGCTAAAGGTATTTTTCTTTTTTTTGTTTCAAGTATTAAATTAGGCCATATTTCTGAGTCTACTAAAAAAATTCGACTTGGTTTCCACAGTGATAAAAATTTTTTTATAATAAAATTAACGTCGAGAGGAAAAAACCTATGATGCACATTATCTACCTTTTCGAACTCTTTATAAGCTAAATTACTTGAGCTTAAGGTTACAGTAGTTATCAAAAATTCTAAATTTTTTTCAGTGGATTTTAATTTATATACCAAAGGCAAAATACTTTTAAATTCTCCTATGCTTGCTGCATGGAACCAAATTAATCTAGAATTTGAGTTTCGTGTAACGTTAAAAAAACTTGGAAATAATTTTTCTTTATATCTTTTTTGGTGCTCTTTTTGTTTTAATGTACGTATGTAAATAAGCAATACTAAAAAGGGATACAATAAATTGGTAAGTATCCTATAAATAATTATCATTTATTTTAGTTGTTTTTTATATAAAGATTTATACTCATTACAATTACTTATTAAATAGTCATGGTCACCTGAGTCTACAATATTTCCACTCTTTAGAACAAAAATTTTGTCTGCGTTATGTATTGTGGAAAGTCTATGGGCAATTACAAGCGTAGTTTTATTTTTAGTTAAATTTAGAATGGCATTTTGAACCACTTCTTCAGACTCTGCATCTAATGAAGAAGTTGCCTCGTCTAATAATATTATAGGCGACTCTTTTAACATGGCTCTAGCTATTGATATTCTTTGTTTTTGACCTCCAGACAACCTCACACCATTTTCTCCTATTAAAGTATCATAACCATTCGGCAACTTTTCAATAAATTCATCGGCAGCAGCATAGGTGCAAGCTTTTTTTATTTCTTCATCACTGGCATTTTCCTTAGCATAAGCGATATTATTTTTCACAGTATCGTCAAATAAGATTACATCTTGACTTACCATAGAAATACAATTTCTTACCGATTTTAAAGATACATCTCTAATATTTTGTCCATCTATCTCAATGGTTCCTTCTTGAGGATCATAAAATCTTGGTAACAAATTAATTATCGTGCTTTTACCAGCGCCACTATGGCCAACGAAAGCTGTCATAGTGTTTCCTGATATGCTTATATTGATATTATTGATTGCTCTATCTTTGGTAGACTCATATTTAAACCCAACACCTTTAAAATTAATATCTGATTTGCTGAGATTTAAGTTAGGTAAAGTTTTATCGTTTTTAATATTAATAGGTTTATCTATAATATCACAAACTCTTTTAAATGCAGTTGCTCCTTGAAATGCTATCATATTGATTGTTGCTAGTGACCTTATCGGTTGATATGCCAACATCATTGCAGCAAGAAACGAGAAAAAACTATTTATTTCAAGTTCACCAACAGAGATAAGTTTTCCAGAGTAAAAAATAAAACCGGCAATCATGAAACCTGTTAATATTTCCATAATAGGTGTAGCTCTAATCATAATGTTAGCTATCTTAATATTTTTATCTCTCATGTCGTTTATCTTCAAGTCTGCTTTAAGTTTTTCACTATCTTCTTTTTGATAAACTCTTATCATCTTAACTCCTTTAAGCATTTCAGATAAAGCTGTGATCATCATTCCTGATGATTGACCAGCTTTAGAGATAGCTTTACCTATTCTTTTACCTAGAGATTTAGCTAGACCGGCAGCCAAAGGCATCATTAAAATTGCAAATATCGCTAGCTTCCAATTTTGATAAAACATTAACGAAACTAATGCAATCATTGTAAATGAATCTTTCATTAGATTTAAAACTCCAGTGCTTACCAAATTTTGAATTTGGTTTGCATCGTAGAGAATATTTGAAATATATTTTCCCGAGTGCCTATTTTCTAGAGTTTGTAAATCTGATAAAAGTATATATTGTGCAATTTTTTTTTGCAGCTCCGCCGATACGTCATTACCGACTCTGATAATGAGTAACCTAGCAAAATATAAAGATAATCCTTTTCCAGAAAATGCCAATATAATCAAAAAAGGTATGATTAAAGTTAAGAATTCATCTTGCTCAAGAAATATTTTTTTTACAGCTGGATCTAAAAGCCAAGCAATAGCAGAAGTGCTTCCAGCAACAATTATTGATAAAATAAGTGAAAGAAAAATTTTTCTGATATGTTTACGAACATATTCTTTATAAATTCTTTTTAAGATTGTAATTAATTCATTTGCTTTCATTTTAATAACTATTTACTGACAAGATACCCAGAAACAGCAAAAATCCTGATAAATTGTTTAGTTTAAACATTTTTAAACAACTTTTAGAATCATCTTTATCAAATTTTATTAATTGATAAACAAGACTTAATGTAAATAAAAAAAAAATAAATGAAAAAAAGTTAAGGCCAATATACTCATTGAACAAGAATAAATTCATTAAAATTGTGATAAAGTAGGTGATGGATACAAACAATTTCATATTTTCTTTAAATTTAATCGAGGTTGACTTAAGTCCAATTATTTCATCATCCGACATATCTTGAGCTCCATAAATGGTGTCATAACCCAATGTCCAAAATATGGCTGATATATATAAGATGATAATTTCGAAAGAAATTTCATTACCGAAAGCAACCCAAGCCATTATTATTCCCCAATTAAAAGTCAAACCTAAAAAAAGTTGAGGCCAGTAAGTAACTCTTTTCATATAAGGATAAGTGAAAGCTAAAATCATAGAACCTATTCCAAGCGATATCGTGTAAAGGTTAAATTGAATAAGAATTATAAAGGCAAAAAAGCAAAGTATACTTACATAGAAAAAAGATAGTTTTACAGATATTTGACCACTTGCTAAAGGTCTGAGTTTCGTTCGTTCCACTTTTTTATCAAAATCTCTATCTACAATATCGTTGAAAATACAACCAGCGCTTCTCATCAAAACTGAGCCGAGAAAAAATAGAATTAAATAGTGGATAAATAAATTTGTGTTTTGATCAAAACTAAAGGCGTAAGCTAACCCCCAAGAACAAGGCCAAAATAAAAGCATAAATCCAATTGATTTATTTAATCTGGTTAAATTTATGAAAATTTTTAAATGGTTCATTAAATACTTCTTGTAAATATCAAACACTATCTACATAATCAATTTGATTCGATATGGATATTGATTACACAGTAGCAGCGCTAATGTTTCCTGCTATTCCGCTAATGATGACGATGTATAGCAATCGTTTCCATACCTTAAGTGCCTTAATAAGAAAAATTCACGACCAATACACTTTTGAAAAAAAAATTCCGCCCGAATGGGAAAATCAACTCCATGTGCTTAACAAAAGAACTAATTATCTAAAGTATACAATGGGTTTTTCAGCCTTTGGTTTTTTATTCAACATGTTAACTGTTTTACTTTTATATTTAGATTTAATTTTTTACGCAAGATTAAGCTTTGCATTCTGTTGCATGTGTATGATTTTTTCTATTTTTTTATTTTTGCAAGAAATAAGACTTTCAAATGAAGCTTTGAAATTTCATTTGAGTGATATGGAGTCAATGAAAAAAGATCTATAATTAATTTTTCGCTAAAAGATTTTTTTTAAAAAGTGAAATTCCTTCTTTAATTTTATGGTTATATGATTCTTTGAAAGTTTCTAGTTGCCAACCTGCCATTCTAGAAGTAAGTATCTTTAAATTTTCAGATTTCCAGTTATCATTTGTGCTGTCATTCTTCCATATTTTTTTTTCTTCGTTAGTTCTAGCACATCCGTAGCAATAGCCTGTCACTGGATCAGTTTTACAAATGCTTATACAGGGTGAAACAATCTTTTTTGACATTACGGAATAAGAATAGCTGGGCCAAGCAATTTTCTCGCCTCTAAATCAGTATGAGCTTCTTTAGCATCGGAAAGTTTATATCTTTTAGCAATTCTAATTTTAATTTTCCCAAATTTTACTTTTTCAAATATTGAGTCAGCTCCAGCTTGAAGCTCTTTTCTGTTCGTAAAGTATTGAGCTATTGAAGGTCTTGTTAGGTATAGACCCTTTGGTTGAATATCCTTAGGAACATTTACAGGATCTAATGGTCCAGAAGCATTACCAAAGCTAACCATCATTCCTCTGACTTTTAGACACGCAAGAGACTTTTGAAACGTATTTTTTCCTACGCCATCAAACACTGCAGTGACCCCTTTATTTTCTGTTATTTTCATTACTTCTTTAAAAAAATCATTTTTAGAATAATTAATAACATGCGAATAACCATTTTCTTCTGCAATCTTTATTTTTTCGTCTGAGCCGACTGTACCAATTACATTTGCACCAATACTGTTCGCCCACTGTGCAAAGATTTGCCCAACACCGCCAGCAGCCGCATGAAACAGCACTGTTTCTCCAGCTTTTAATTTATAAGTTTTTGTTAATAAATAATTCGTAGTCAAACCTTTTGTCATTAATGTTGCAGCTGACTCATGTGAAATTCCTTCAGGAACTTTTACAGCAATCTTAGCAGGTATAATTCTTTGTTGTGCGTAAGCTCCCAGAGGGACTGAAGCATAAGCGATATTATCACCTTTATTTAGCTCCGTTACATTCGATCCAACTTCATCTATCTTTCCAGCAGCTTCTAAACCAATTCCACTTGGTAATTTGATAGGGTACAAACCTGATCTGTGGTAAGTATCGATATAATTTAATCCTATAGCGTAGTTTGTAACTTTAATCTCATCTGGACCCGGAGACCCAACTTGCGTGTCCTGAAGCTCTAATACTTCAGGCCCTCCATTTTTTTTGATGATTATAGATTTTGGCATTTTTAATGGAAACGTACTTTAACTTTTAATATTTAGCAAATGTTCCGTTATTATAATCTTGGATAGCTTCAAGTATTTCAGCTTTTGT
>MDTG01108605.1_pt1 | contig 12811 bp, 12 predicted proteins | sample 811421 | NCBI WGS metagenome assembly MDTG01 (sample SAMN05326645, study PRJNA326480) | marine metagenome | isolation source: seawater | place: Pacific Ocean: South East | collected 2011 | reverse complement strand
GGAACTTATGCGTCTAGTTTTTTTATGCATGATTTTATAATTGTCGAATCTAAGTGTGTTGAAAATTTACTTTTTTCTGGAAAAAGGGTAACAGCTAATATTTTAAAAGGCACAGATCAAATTCCTGATGATTTTGGTACAGGCCCTGGTGTTATGAAATCAGGTTTAGTTGATATAACTCTTGAAAGTAGAAAAGAATTAAAAGACACTCTTTCACAATTAGCTAATATAATTTTAAAAAAAGAAGAATTAAAAACAACAATTGTAGAAGAAGCTTATGAAAATCCAGAAGATTTTAAAAAGACTGCTTCAACTTCATCCTAAAAGTATAGATTTATCCCTCGACAGAATTAAACGATTATTAAAAGATCTTGATAATCCCGAAAAAAAAATAAAAAATGTAATTCAAGTTGTCGGAACTAATGGCAAGTACAGCGTATGTTCTGCTTTAAGAGAAATTTTCGAAACTGCAGGATATTCAGTAAATATGAATATAAGCCCCTCAATTAGAAAATTTAATGAGCGGTATTATTTATCAGGTAAACATATATCTGACTCTAAGCTTCATGACTTATTAATAGAGGTGGAAAATATAAATAATAAAAAAAGTATAACTTTTCATGAATTTATTTGTGCATGTTTTTTTCTTGCTGCTTCGAGAAATAAAAGTGATGTAAATATACTTGAGGCGGGGCTTTTTTTTAGATTAGATGCAAGCAATGTTTTAGATAATAATATAGCTTCTGTGGTTATGCCTATTGGCATGGATCATAAAGATTTTTTAAAAAAAGGAACTATTGACGAAATAGTTTTTGAAAAATGTTCATCACTTTTAAATAACTCAAAAATTGTAGTATCTGAACAAAAAAAAAATATTTTAAATAAAATTAAAAAAAGTATTTCAAACAATTCATCTTTTAAATTAATTTTTGGTAAAGATTATTCGTACAAAAAAAATAAAAAAGGATTTATTTATAAAGATAAAATAAGTAAAATAACTCTTCCAAAACCCAATTTATTAGGAGATTTCCAATTTAGCAATATTTCTACAGCAATTAACGTTGTAAGAAACATTGATAAATTTAATATTACCGAATCTCATATTAAGAGAGCAGTTACTAAAATAAAAAGTGAAGGAAGACTACAGATAATAAAAAAAGGAAAGCTTAGAAAGTATGTGAAAAAAAATAATATAATTTTAATCGATGGTGCTCATAATACTTTGGCAGCATCTGCTGTTAATAAATACTTAGGAAATTTTAATAAAAAAAAAAAAATAATAATGATACTCGGGATGATGGCTAATAAAGAACACAAAAAATTTATTGAAATATTTAAAAATAGAGTTAGTTCGATTGTTACATTGGATATACCGAATCAGATAAATTTTATAAAAAAAGAAAAACTTTCAGAAATTGTTAGATCTTGCGGCATACCAACAAAAACAGAAAATTCTATAAAATTTGCACTTAAAAATATTGGTAAAGAAAATAGTGAAGCAATTATATTTTGTACTGGAAGTTTATACTTTGTGGGAGAAATACTTAATTTGAATTAAATATTTTCTTTTATCCAAGAAACAATATTTGATTTTGTTGTTGCACCAACTTTTGTAGCTTTTAATTCCCCATCTTTAAAAAGAAGCATAGTTGGTATACCTCTGACTCCATACTTGGTTGGTTGATTAGGGTGATCATCAATATTATGCTTGGCTATGACAATTTGATCTTTCATTTCTTCAGAAATTTCTTCAAGTACAGGAGCTATTTGTAAACATGGATTGCACCATGAAGCCCAAAAATCACAAATAGTTGGCTTAGAATTTTTAATAACGTCTTTTTCAAAACTTTCGTCAGAAACTTTTATTGTTGCCATAAGATTATTTGAATTTAGTAATTTTTTAGCTAATGTCAACTAGCCTTTTGATATATTTTTTCCATCTCTTCGATATATAGATTAATATCATCAAGTGCTTTTAATTTTTCTTTATCGTCCTTAAATTTATTTCGCAAAGTATCAATTTCTGAATAAGTTCTTGGAATAGTATTCCATTTTTCTTTATTGGTGCTCAAGACTCTCGCTGCGATTTCTTTATGGATAAAGTTATACTCATTTTTTGGTAAAGATTCAGGATTTTCTTCATAAAGTATTTTTTTTCCAAAATATCTTAAACGTTCATCTTTAAATTTTTGCAATATTAAAAACTTTTCTTTCCAATCAGCTTTATGGAAAGATGGCATAATTGCATTATCTTCTTTTGTGGTAAACTTTTTGTAAATAGATTCCTCTGCGTATACTTCTTCTTGTGATTCAGAATCTTGCCTCTCACTAGCCTCCTCATCTAAAATGCTACTAACTTTTTTTGCAAAATCTTTATTCTCTTTGATTAGTTTTGCTCTTTTTTGTAATTGTGGCAAACCAAGTTGCTTATAATTATCAAAATTTAAAGCATAACTAGAGTTCATAATTATTGGATGTTTTTTGTGCTTTATAGTTCTTATTACTTTTGGTGTTTTTTTTAGTTCCTTCTTTAATTCATTTGCTGAAAGATTAAAATAATACTTTGGATCCTCTTTAAGATCAAAACACATTGGATAACCCCACTGCGGATGTTCGCAAACAAAAGTTAGAACGAAAGGGAAGCTTTTTCCGTAATAGAAAAAATCGGTGCAAAATGTTAATTCGTTTTTAATAAGTTTAATTGTTTTATCTTTGTTTGTAGTCATTAAACTGGCCTTCCAGACATTTGGTGCATTTTTGCTTAAAAGTTTTGCTATTGCAACTGTCGCTAATACATCTGCTATAGCAGAATGTGCGTCGCTGTGTTTAATGCCATTTATGGGTGCTAGTTGATCTAATTTAAAAACTGGATTATTTTTGTCACTAATAGGTGTTTTAATGCAGCCTGGATAATAAAGATGTGCGGCCCTAGCTAAACTAAACAAATCTGCTCTTTCGTTTCCATTAGTCACAGTTAAATAAGGATAATCTAAATTCTTAAACAATGTTCTTCTTAAAAATTCTTCATCAAAATTTATAGAATTATAACCAATAAAAATAGAATTTTTCCACTGATTAAACTTTTCCATCATTTGTCTTATCATTTGATAATGAGATAAATTAGTTTCTTTTAGTATTTTGGGAGTTGTTTTATTCACTAGCAAGGCCATAGCTTCTGGAATAATGCCTGGACTTAATTTACATCTTCCTTCATATCGGTCTAATTCTTGAAATTCATCATTTACCAATATCGCTGCAGCTTGAATAATTTGACCATAAGAAACATTCGACGAACAGGTTTCAAAATCATAAAAAACTAAATTTGCCATTAATGGATACTACTTATTCAAAACTTTTATTTTATTATCATCGTCGTTAATTGCTTTTTCAACTTGCTCAGGATCTTTAATATTTTCCAATGTTCTCATAATAGATCTAGCATCTCTTCCAAAATCATCAGTAATTTTCATTGTTTCTTCTAGTTTTTTTCTCAATACTAAAATTCCATCAAAATGTTTGGTAAATCTGGTAGTAATATTTTTTAAATCATCATGAATTTGAGTTGCATGTTTCTGAACACGTAAAGTATGAAAACCCATATGAAAAGCCTGCAAAATTGCGCATAAAGTATTCGGGCCCGCAATGGTAATTTTATATTTAGTTCTTAACTCCTCCATTAATAATTCCTTTGTCTTAGGATCTCTATAACTTGATAGCTCTGCGTATAAACCTTCAGTTGGAGCATATACTATTGCAAAATCTGTAGTTTTTGGTGGCATAATATATTTTTCTGCTACTTTTTTTGCTTTCATTCTAAAAGCAGCAGCTAAATCATTTCTGGCGTTAGCTAATGCATCTTTATCTTTCATTTGGTAAGCTTCGTCGATTGCTTTGTATTTTTCAATAGGCCAATGGCTATCAATGGGACACAAAACATTTTCTAGTTTTACCGCAAACTCAACCAAATCTCTTGTCTCATTCGGTTTCATTTTAACGTTTGCAATGTATTGAGATGCGGGTAACAAATCTTTTAATAAAGCTGCTAATGAAAATTCTGCAAGCCCGCCGTATTGTTTTACTCCTGCCAATATACGGCTAAAACTATCTTGACTCTTATTAATAGATTCAACCTGTTTATTAAAGGCACCAACTTTCTCATCAACTTTTGTAAGTGCTTGGGTCATATCGCGTGTGACATCTTTTGATAGAGAGTTAAAGGAAGTAGACATTGTATTTATTGAATTATTTAGAGTTTCTTTGAGTCTTTCTAACTCTTCATTATTTTTACTTTTTTTTTGTTTAAGCAAAAGATAAATAACTACAAAAAGTAATATCAAAACTATATATAGAATCGAATCTTGCATATTAATAATAAATATTCCTCATTTAGTTTAATGTAAACTAGTAAAATATTAATTAGTCTTGCTTTGTCTCTCACGATCAATATGGGCCGTCATAGCATCAACAAGATAATCGGAATAAGTGAATATTTCTTTCGTTTCAAAAGATTTTGTTTCATGTTTTTCAGGATTAGCTTTATTTTCTACTACAATTCTCCCTTTTTTTGCATCAGAATCTTCTAAATAAATTAAAACTAACCAATCTTCGTCGGGACTATCGTCATATCTAATAAAACACTCATTGCTTTCATATCTTCGGTCTATTACTCTGAGAATGCTTTTGTGTTTCGGGATATATTTTTTATTTAACTGAAAAACTAAAGAATTAGCAGAACGATAAAAAGATTCTAAAACAAGCTCAATCGTATGCCTCTGTTCGGCATATTCTTTTTCTTTTCTAAGTAAATCCTCTTTAGTATCCAGGTTAGATGTTTCGAGTCCCAAGGCTTCAACGCGTTCTCTAACTTTCTGGTCTCTAATTTGTCTATATTTATCCTTAATTTTTTCTAAACGTTCTTCAATTTGACGGTAGTCTTCACGTTGTTCTTTTAAAGCAAATTTTTCTAAATTTTTTATTTCCTCTAACTCACGCCGTCTAAATGATTCAATCTTTTTAGTAAGTTTTATTTCTTCTAAAAATTGACGACGTTTCTTCGCCTGCTCTTTTCTTAAAATTGCTTGTTCTTGTCTAATAAATTTTTTGAGGTCGTATTCACGTTCTTTTGCTAGTTTAACTTCCGCTACAAGTTCTTGTTTCTTAGATTCATATCTTATTCTAATTTCCTCTTTTCTCTTCTCTTCTTTTTCCTTTTTTTCAAAGGCGATTTTTTTTAATCTTTTTAATTTCTTATTTTCATAATAATTATCATATGCAGTAAAAACTGGTGATAAAATAAAATTTAAAAATCTTTGAAAAGTTAATTTTGTAATTTGGTTAGTATACTTTTTAATTTTAATAATTTGTTTTTTTTGCAACCTTAATTTTATTTTTGATTTTTTAATTCTAGGTATTTTAAATTTGATTGATCTTAATCTATCTAAGGGTTGCCTGGTTTTTTTAACCCTTTTTTTTCTAGTTAATTTATTTTTTTTTATTCTTTTCTTTTTGGAAATTATTTTTTTTGATATTTTTCTAAATTTTTTAAGTTTTTTAGATTTAGCTTTAACTTTTGTAGTTTTTTTCTTTTTTCTTTTTGATTTTTTTTTATTTTTTTTCTTCATTAAAATAGATTCTATTTATATATAACAAATATTAATTATATATATAGTCTCTACGATTACTTGGTATAGCCGAATAATTTTTTACAATCTGGAGTTGGTAAACTAGAAGATCTCGATAATGAAAGGCTGCAGAGCAACTAGAAAGATAGAATTCCCACATTCTGCAAAAACGTTCAGAGTACATTTTTTTTGCTTTTTCCCTGTTTTTAATAAATCTTTCTAACCACGCTTTTAAAGTTTTGTCATAATGGTGAATTAAACTCTCCATGTCAGATAATATTAAACCTGTTTTTTCAATTGCTCCTATAAGGTCGCTACCACTAGGAACCAAGCCGCCCGGGAAAATGTACTTTTGTATAAAAGGTTGAGGCGGACCCTTGGGATCTGTTGATCCTATCGTATGAATTAAACTTATGCCATCATCAGTCATTAAATCATTTATTTTTTTAAAAAAGGTTTTATAAAATTTTCTTCCAACATGCTCTAGCATGCCTACTGAAACTATTCTATGAAATTTACCTTTTAAGTGTCTGTAATCTAGAAGTTCAAAATGACATTGATTATCTAATTTTAATTCCTTGGCTTTTTTAACACAGTAGTCATATTGATTTTTACTTAAAGTAACTCCAGTAACCTCACATTCAGATTGTTTAGCTATTGAAAAACACATTGCTCCCCATCCACAACCTATATCTAAAACTTTTTGACCTGTTCGCAAATTTAATTTTTTAATTATATGATTAATTTTATTTTGCTGTGCTTCTTCAAGGGTATCTTCTGATGATTTCCAATATGCGCATGAATATTGACGGTGATCCTTATCTAAAAATAAATCATACAAATCTTCTCCAAGGTCATAGTGAAGTTCTACATTTTTTTTAGATTTTAATGGTAGATTGTAGTTTGTAAAAAATCTCCAAAGGTGTAAAATTTTTTTTATCATATACCCAGAAGTATTTATTTCACCACGACCTAAATTTTCGAAAGTTAGATTTAGAAATTCAAGCAATGAAGCATTTTCAATTTTTATATCACCGTTCATGTAAGCTTCAGGAAATGAAAGATCAGGATTAATTAAAAGTTGCCAATAAAGTTTTTTATTTAAAATTTTTAATGTTATTGGTTTTTTAAGATCCGGATTTCCACAAATTAATTTTTGTCCCAGGTGATCGACCAAAACAATCCCACCTTTTTTGTAAATTTTTGAAAATAATCTAGCTACTATCATAATTTAAGCTGCAATATTCTTTTCAGGATAAAAATCTAAAGCTTTTAATTCTAACATCATTTTTTTTTCCTGATCTTTAGTTAGTAAAGTGAGTGGAGGTAAAATATATTTATATTTTTTATCTTCTATTGACATAAAACTATGTATTCCTGAAATTAAATTATTTTTATCGAAAATTAAACGAATAGAACACAAACGTTCATTATGTATTTGTTTTTTTTTATTAAAAAAATCATCGTAAACTTTACGTGCTAAAGAGGCTGTAACATTGCAAATTGCGCTAATAATCCCTGAGCAACCTAATTCTAAGCCTTTAAGCAATTTTGTTTCTGATCCCGGAAAAATTAAAAAATTTGGAATTTTAATTTTTTCATACAAATTGTAGGTGCTATCTTTAACACCTACAATTTGTTTAGAATAATTTTTAACCAGCTTTTCTACTATTTCAGGGCTAAATTTGTAACCGCTTAATTTTTCAAAGTTATATAAAATAATTTCACTTTCAGGAACTCTTTGTATTATATTTGAAAAAAACTCGTAGGCCTGTTCATCACCATATTTGTAATAAGCAGGAGGCATTATAAGAAATTTATTTATTCCATTTTTTAAACTGTATTTCATTAAATCTACAGTTTCATTTAAAGAATTATCTGACGTGCCTATTAATAATCTATCTTTGAACTTGCTAGTGCTAATTTTTTCAATTAATTTTTCTTTTTCATACTTAGAAATCAACTGTCCTGCGCCCGTAGATCCGAAAACTGCCACACCATGACAGCCATCTTGGATAATTTTTTCAACGTGAAATATAGTTGAATCGATATCCAAAGACATATTTTTATCAAAACAAGATATTGCGGCTGCATAAATTCCTGGTTTGACTGCCATATTTTAACCTCTTAATTTAATTATTTAATATAAATTATATAAAATTGAAAAAATGAATCAAACTGCTTTAGTTATAATAAAATCAATGGGAATCGGTGATTTAGTTATTCTCAAAAGCAACATTGATGCTATCAGCAAGTCTATCAAGAAAAAGATCGTGGTTTTGGCCCAAAAAAATACACGTGCAGTAGAAATATTAAAGCATGACCCGCACGTTTCGGAGGTAATTATTTTAGATAAAAAAGGTTTCTTAAATATTATTAAAAAAATAAAGCCTTATAATTTCGTTCAATCATATACCTATAGTGACAGTTTAAGACTTTATCTAATTTCGAAACTATCAGGAATAAAAAAAAATTTTCAATACAATCTTTTTTCAAAAAAAAATAAAAATTTTTTTAAAACTGCAAAAGAATTTACAGAAAAAGTTTTAAATTCTAAAATAGATCATGAATCAAAAATATTTTGGGATAATAAAGAAATAGAAAACGCAAAAAAAAAATTTAAAATTTCTAATGAAACAAAAAATATAGTTTGTGGAATTTCAGCTTCTGGATATACAAAAAGATATCCAATCGCAAATTATATAAAATTATTTGAGATTATAAATAATAAATTTCCATGTAAGTTTTTTATTGCTGCTGGTCCAAAAGATAATGATCTGGTAGAAGAAATAAAAAATTCTTCAATTAAGGATAGATGCATTTTTTTTTCTGAAATGACAATTGCTGAAGCAATACCAATTATAAGTGCATGCAAATATTATATTGGAAATGATACAGGTTGGGGCCAGATTTCTGCAGCTTTGAACTTAGAATCTTTATTTATCTTTTGTGATAGTCCAAGTGAGGCTTATGGTACATGGAGAAGTAATATTAAAGTTATTGTACCTAAGGGCTTAAAAGTATGTGAACATAATACGAGAGGAAAGGATAAAATTTCTTTTGATGAATTGCTTACTAAATCCTTAAAATTAATTAACTAAAATCTGTTTTTATTATTAGATCTTTGGCCTCAGTCAGTATTTGTGAAATTTTAGTACTATCTATATCTTTGTTAAGATCTGGATGAACTTTGAGCATAAGTTTTTTATAATTTGCCTCAATTTTTCTTCGGTCATCTCCCTTTTTACAATTCAGAAGTTCATAAGCTTCGTTTATGTTTATACTACTGGACCCTGGCGAAAAGTTAGTACCTGAGGAATATGTAAACCTTCCTTGTTGCCTTAATCTATTTAATAACCTAAAAATCATCATTGCCTTAAATAGAGACAAGCCAGATTTTAATTTTATTAAAGGCAATATTAATAAAAATATTGGGGCAGCTAATAAAATTCTACCTGCGATAACTAATATAATTCCAATAAGTATTGAAAAAATAATAGTTATTAACCTAATAGATTTAGAAATTTTTTTAGTACTGGCTTTTGAAAACCAAGACAAAACTAGTACTAAAATAATAAAAATAATTATACCCAAAAAGATTAAGTTCATATAATAATGCTTTCACAAATGAATATACCAAAACTAAGAAAAGAAAAAAATGTAAAAACGTACCATGGTTATAAGCTAGAAGATGATTATGCCTACGTTGATCAGCCTAACAATATTCTTGAGGTTTTGCAAAATCCTAAAAAGATTTTGCCTGAAGTAAGAAAATACTTAGAAGAAAATAATCAACTGGCTGAAGAGTACTTTAAAGATACCAAAGATATTCAAAAAAAATTATTTTTAGAAATAAAATCTAAAATTAAATTAGAAGATGAAAGTTTAAAATTTAAAGATGAAAGATATTTCTATTGGACAAAAACAGTTAAAGAGGGAAATTATATAAAGTATCTTAGACAAAAAATTGGATCTTCAAAAATAGAAACCTACTTTGATGGGGATAAAGAAAAAGAATTAAGTAAATCAAAATATTTTGGAGTAGGTGCGGTTTCTGTATCTCACAACGATCAGTATTTAGCTTATTCTCTAGATCTAAAAGGATCAGAACACTATGATATTTTTTTAAGAAATCTTTCAACAAATAATATTATTGAAAAGAAAATTATAAATACTTCAGGTAATATTATATGGAGTTTAAATTCAAAAAGTTTTTTTTATATTCCACTCGATAAATTTCATAGATCTAAAAAAATTTATAAACATGTTTTGGGTACAGATACAAAAGATGATCAGCTAATATTTGAAGAGACTGATGATTCATTCTCTGTTAGTATATCTTTAACTTCGGACGAGAAATTTTTTGTAATTAGCACCTCAGATTCTGATACCATTGAAGAATATTTTTTCTTAGCAAAAGAGGAAAAAATTAAGCCTGAATTATTTAAAGCGAGAAAAAAAGGAATAAAATACTCGATCGATAGTTGGAAAAACTACTGGTACATCCGCACAAATGAAAACGCTCTTGATTATAAAATCTTACGATGTGATCATAATAATACCAAAAAATTAAGTGTATTTATTCCAGCAAAAAACGAAACAGTTATTGGTGGTTTTGATTTTTTAGATAATTATATTTTAAGAACAGAAAAATCAGACGCTATACCCAGATTGCTTGTTAGAAATATTGACACCAACGATGAGGAAGAATTAATAGTATCTGAAGAACCTGTAGGATCTCCTGGTTTCTCATTGATGCAAAAAAATACAAATACAACAAAAATTAGAATTTCATGGGACAGTCTAGCTACTCCTGGAAAAATTTATGAATATGATATTATTACAAAAGAAAAAAAACTAGTTAAAGAAGTTGAGGTGCCTTCAGGTCATAATCCTAATGATTATTTGGTAGAGAGAATAAAAGCCACTTCACACGACGGGCGTAAAATTCCTATTACGCTTGTAAGAAAAAAAAGTGCAAAACTTGATGGAAAATCAAAATTAGTTCTATACGCATATGGTTCATATAAAATTTCTATTCCAGTATCATTTAGTGCTTCAAAGTTTTGTTTAGTTGATCGTAATATTACTTTTGCAATCGCCCATATTCGTGGGGGAGGTGAATTAGGTGAAAAATGGTATTCTGAAGGAAAGTTACTTAGCAAAAAAAATACTTTTAAAGATTATATTGCATGCGCTGAACATCTTATTAAAAATAAATATACCTATAAAGGAGGTTTAGCGTTTTATGGTGGTAGTGCGGGTGGTACCACAGGAGGGGCTGTCATCAATATGAAGCCAGAGTTATTTTTTGCCGCTTTACTTTTAGTGCCATATGTAGATTGTTTAACTACGGCATTAAATGAAAAACTACCCTTAACACCAGGTGAATATGAAGTTTTTGGAAATCCTAAAAAGTTTAAAGAGTATTTTGAATATATTAAATCTTATGCACCCTACAATAATATAGAAAAAAAAAATTATCCTCCGATGTTAGTAACATCTTCTATTTTTGATAATCGTGTTTTATATTCCGAACCAACAAAATATATAGCAAAACTAAGAGACTTAAAAACCGATGAAAATATGCAGTTGCTAAAATGTAAGCTAGAAGCTGCAGGGCATGGTGGTGCTTCTGGCCGCGATAATTCCATAAAGGAATTGGCAGAAGAATATTCCTTTTTGTTAAAAAATGCTAAAATAAAAAATTAATCCTAGGTCTTGAAAATATAAAAAAAATTCCTAAATAAATATTAGCAAGTTGCCGTTTTGGGGCTTGCAATTAGTACTTGCTTATTGAAAGGAGTAAAAAATATGAAAGAACTATCTATAAACAACCTAAGGCCAATAACTGTGGGCTTTGATCGTTTTTTTAATAATTGGGAAGAAATGTTTTCTGATGATTTTTTTAAAACACCATCTAGCTACCCAGCCTACAATATCGTTGAAAAAAAAACTAATCATTTTGACATCGAAGTAGCTTTAGCAGGATTCAATAAAAAAGATATTTCCGTTAGCTTTGCTGATGGCCAATTATCTATTGAATCTTTGGCAAATAATAAAAATAAAAAAGATGAGAATGGTAATGTTATTCACCAAGGTATTGCAAAAAGATACTTTAAAAAAACTTTTAGTGTAGCCGATGACTGTGAAGTTAAAGGTGCAGAATTAAAAGATGGCTTATTAAAAGTATCCTTGGAAAGAATAATTCCAGAAGCGCAAAAACCAAGATTAATAGATATTAAATAATCATTAAATCAAATAGATAGAGGCGGCATATGTCGCCTCTTCGACTAAAAACACCCACTAGACTTAAACCCAGTAACCATATTAGATTTATCAACAGTAAACGATCTAATGCATTTTACACCTAATTTTGAATGCTTGAAAGTTACCTTTCTAAAACCTTTTTCATCTAAACCATCTAAAAAAGGAGTTCCGAAATCAATGAAAGCCTCCTCAATATCTTTTCCTATGTAGGTTGAAAGAAGATCTTGTTCTTCCTTAGTTTTCTGGTCTACCTTAGTTTGTACAGTTGAACATGCATTAAATAAAAAAAATACTAGTAATATTGATGATAAATTAATTATAAATCTCATAATATCAACTTAGCATAGAAAATTTTATAAATAAAATAAACCAAAAGTTGAAAAAGTATGCACAATCAGAATTTTAAACATCTATTTGCTTGTGACTTCTGTGAGAAGGTCTATTAAACTCTCTTTATGTATTAACAACTAAGGGAGAAAATATTTATGATGGATAAATATTTCAACTATAGAAAACATAGAACTGATTTTAAAACAGAAGTTATAGCTGGTGTCTCAACATTTTTGACAATGGCATACATTATGTTTTTAAATCCAGTCATTCTCGCTGATGGTGGGTTTGATTTTGGCGGTGTTTTCACAGCTACAGCTTTGGCCAGTGCCTTAGCTTGTTTTATTGCTGCATTTTATGCCAAAACTTGGCCGGTCGGGCTAGCGCCAGGCATGGGAATCAACGCATTTATAGCTTATGGAGTTTGTCTGGGTATGAATTATACTCCAGCTGAAGCACTTGGAGCTGTACTTGTTGCTGGTGTAGTGTTCTTAATAATTTCACTTACTCCTATAAGGGCTTGGTTAATTAATTCAATTCCAAAAAGTTTAAAACTTGGAATAGGAGCTGGTATTGGTTTGTTCTTAGCT
>MDTG01058747.1_pt1 | contig 12811 bp, 12 predicted proteins | sample 811421 | NCBI WGS metagenome assembly MDTG01 (sample SAMN05326645, study PRJNA326480) | marine metagenome | isolation source: seawater | place: Pacific Ocean: South East | collected 2011 | reverse complement strand
TGATTATACTTCTTTTTTAATGGAGGCTGAAGCCGGAATCGAACCGGCGTAAACGGCTTTGCAGGCCGCTGCATGACCACTCTGCCATCCAGCCTATAAATCGCAATTGTATACTTCTCTGAAATAAAGTGGAAACTAATTATTTTTTTTAAAATTAAAGTTTATATTCTGATTTGTTTCTCTACTTGTAACTGATTCATACTTATTTCTAATTTCATTATTGACTTCGACAACTTTTTCTAAAACGAGTAACTTCTCTTTAATGGAATTAGCATAATTTATAAAAGCTTGAGAATCCTTTGGAAAACATGCTCCACCAAAACCAAATCTACCATCAGGACCAGGCACTTCCATATGCGAATCACCAATTCTTTTGTCTTCACTTACAATTTCTACAAAACTTTTCCAGCTTGATTGAGGGTTTGATTTGACAAATAGTTTATGGATCTCATTAAAAAAAGTTACCTTTGAAGCTAAAAAAGTATTGATTGTATATTTTACAAATGAAGCCGTAATTATATCTGTATGAATATATTTTTTACATTTACATAAAGTGTGCTGCCTATAAAAGTCCTCTAACATTTGAGTATCATTCTTATTGCCACCAATAATAATGCTTTCAGCACTAATTAAATCATCAGATGCAGAAATCTCTCTTAAGAATTCTGGATTATAAATAATATTAGGTATTAAATTTTTTATAACACTTATGTTATTTGGTAAAACTGTACTTTTAATTACGACAGAAACGGTCAGCTTAATTTTTTTAATTTCTTTAATCACATTTGATAATATTGATAAATCTTGATCGCCATTATTCTGCATTGGGGTTGGAACAGAGATAAAAATAATGTCAGGTTTAAATGATTTTAAATCTGCAATGCTTGTATTTAATTTTGGATCTACTAAAAAAACCTTAACATCCTCTTTAATAGCTGACTTTAATGCGGCGCCAACAAAGCCATATCCGATTATTGCTAAATTCATATTTTCTTCTTAATGGAGTTCAGTGTATACAAATAACCGGTGTAAAGAGTTATCAATAGTGAAAGAAATAAAAACATATCTCCTATTATGACCAAAAACATTATATTAAATGATAATCCAAGCAAATAAATGCTTATAGTAAACATTTGAATAGTTGTTTTAATTTTTGCCAAAAAAGTTACTTTTGTTGCATCTGAGTGGCCTTCTCTTGCATTATAATCTCTTAGAGCTCCAACCCATATTTCCCTAGTTATAATCAAAGAAGCCATAAAAGCGATGAAATAACTTGAAAGATTTACAGAAAGCCCAAATAAAACAAAAACTATTAAAATTTTGTCTGCAATTGGATCTATAATCTCTCCCACTTTAGAGGTTAACTTATATTTTCTAGCTAAATAACCGTCAAAATAATCACTTACTCCAGCAACAAAGAATAAAATTAGGGCAAAAAGATACCCCTCTGGTCTAGTTAATAACATAAAAATAATTCCAGCTAGAAGTATTCTAGAAAAAGTAAGTAAATGTATAAAATATGTCATTTATTTAATTCTGTTTTAATTTTTTTTGCCATTTTCTCACTAATACCTTCAATAGTCATTAAATCTTTCAAAGTGGCTAATTTTATCTTAGCGATACTTTTGAATTTTTTAAGAAGTCTTTGCTTAAGTATATTTCCTATACCCTTAACATTATCTAATTCAGATTTAGTAACGTTCGATCTTCTCTTTTTTCTTTGAGCTTGAACCGCAAATCTATGCGATTCATCTCGAATTTCTTGCAATAACAAAAATGCCTTAGAATATTTATCTAATTCAACTATGCCAGCCTTTCCAATAATGGTTTCGGTTGCTCTAAGTCTATCTATTCCTTTAACAATCGAAATTGCCTCAATATCTTTATGTTCCGACTTATCAATAACTCTATTAACAAACTTTAATTGAGATTTTCCTCCATCTATAAGTAATAAATCTGGTTTTATTTTTGAATCATTATAGTATTTCAATCTTCTCTCTATAACATGTTCTAACGAGCCGATATCATTACCAGAAAGGTTTTTTGGTATGTTAAATAGTCTATAACTACTCTTTTCAGGGCCTGTTTTTGTAAAAACAACACATGCTGCTACTGCATTATCACCAGAAATATGGCTTACATCATATCCCTCAATTTTATTGATATCTTTTATACCCAAATAATTGCTTAGCTCATTTAATGCGAATGTGTACTTGTCCTCTTTACTAATATGATTTTTTATCACTTGCATTGCATTCAATTTGCATAAATTAAAAATTGGTCTAATTGATTTACTTGATGAATGAATTATTTTCACTCTTTTTTTATGTCTTGCTTGAAACATATCCTCGATGATCGTTTTATCATCCAAAACGTAGGCACAAAGAATTTTTTTTGGAATATCTATCTGATTGTCATAGAAGCTAAAAATTGCACTCTGATATACTTCGTCTAAAGAATTGTAATGAGCTTGTTTTATTAAGTGTGTTTTAGTTCCTCTTATCTTTCCATTCCTTACTACAATTATCGAAATGCCAAGATAACTCATTTCAGAACTAACTGAAAAAATATCAATATCATTTGCTAATGTAACAACCGATTGTTCCTCTTTTAAAAGATTAAGCCTTCGAAGTCGATCTCTAATTTCAGCAGCTTTCTCAAAATCAAGTTTTGAGACTGCTTTATCAATGTCGCTTATAAGTCTATTTTTGGTTTTTATATCTGTAGATGAAAGAAATAATTTTGCACTCGTAATATCTTCAAAATAATCAACTTTGTTTATTTTCTGAACACACGGAGCAGAGCATCTCTTCATTTGAAACTCTATGCAAGGTCTTGATCTATTTGAAAAAGTATTGTCACTACAGTTCCTAATTTTAAAAATTTTTTGAATTTCTTTAATAGACTTTTTTACTGCCTCAGAGCTAACAAAGGGTCCATAATATCTTTTATCGACTGCATTTTTAGTTCTTTTAGAGTAAACACCTGGAAAATCGTGATCTAAAGAGAAGTATATATAAGGATATGTCTTATCATCTCTTAAAAGTATGTTAAATTTTGGTTTATTCTCTTTAATAAGCATTTGTTCAAGCAGAAGAGCCTCAACTTCGTTTTTGGTTGTAAAGGTTTCAACTTTATCAGTAAGAAATTTTATCTGTGATGTTTTTCTGTCTTTTAAAGAATTACCAAAATATGATTTAACTCTTTTTTTTAGATCTTTTGCCTTGCCAATGTAAATAATTTCATGATTATTAAAAAATTTATATACGCCTGGTGTATTAGGCACTTTTTTTAAATCAATAGACATACTGAAAAATAATACTGAAAATTAATTTTTATTATCTAGATAGGTATTAGTATAAATCTTGCCTGCATTTACACCAAATTGATCAAAAGGATTAATCCTCATCATTGTGGCTGTTATAAAAGTCCTATATTCCCAGGTTGCAATCAAATAGCCTAAATTAAATGAATTTAATTTTCTTAAAAGAAATAAATTTACAAATACATCGCCATTTATCTTAGATTTACTTTCTAGCTTAATTTCACCCTCTCCATATGAAAGAAGTTCAGACTGAGTAATTGCCTGAACATATGCCAAACTTTTTTTATCCTCATTGCTTGAAATAATATCAACACATATATCTTGAGTGCCTTGATGCAGGAGTTGAAAATAAGAATGTTGGGCTGTTGGTCCATACCCACCAAAAATTACTTGGCCTGTTTGATCATATTCTGATTGAAAATTTGAATGTTTTCCAAGTGACTCCATTTCCAACTGTTGAAAATAGTTTGGAATTGAGCGTAACTTCCAAATATATGAAAAAATAGCTCGAATATTTTTCCCATTACTATTTAAAAAAATATCTGAAAACGAGAGTCTTTTAACAAAATCAAGATAATCTTTGTTTTTACGAATATCCAGATCTGCTTGATGACCACCTCTGTAGAAACTTTCTCTTTTTTTTCCACTCAAATGAAATTGTGTTATTGGAGACCAGACAGAATATCTCCCTCCAATTTCTTTATCAAAAAAAATTATATCTTCAATGCCGTACTTCTTTGCCTCGTTAGGGTTTGCAGTGATTGCTATGAAATTATTTTTATCATTACACCAAGATAATGCATTTTTTAAACTCTCAAGAGTTTCAAGTGTAGTGAAAGATTTTGAAGAAACAACGAAAAATGTATTATCAGCATCTAAAAACTTTGTTTTCTGTTCAAACTCTGAAGAGTCAGATCCAGTTATAAATTCATAATTGATTTTATCTAATCCTGGTATATCAAATCCCAATGGACTATCTAAACTCTCTAACAAAAGCTTTGGACCCTCATAGGATCCACCTGTTCCAAGGGTAACAATATTTATTGAGTTGAAGCCTTTTTTTATACATGTATTCAAACGTGAACTAAAAAATTCTATTGCATTAATTTCTGCGTCTATTAAATATTTTGGAGCATTAATGCCAACTCCATAGCTTCTGTATAGAGGATGATATGCTGCTTGATTCTCACTTTTATTGACAATCTTTCCTGATATTAAATCATCTATCCTATTTCCTAACTCAACCTTTTGTGCAATCTCATCAAACTCGTTATAAATTACATCTGTAAATTCATCAATTAATGATTCAAAATGTATAAAATCATTTTCAAATAAATATTTTGTTCTTTTTTTAATATTCATTGAATGCTTAGATATATTTCTTCAAGTGATTTACCAATATTTTTTGATGCCGTAATTGGTCTACCTATAACCAAATAATCAGCACCAAGCTTAATTGCATCTTTTGGTGTCATCACCCTTTTTTGGTCATCATTTGAATTTTGCAATCTTATACCTGGAATTATTGACAATAATGATGGTCTTTTCTTGACAAGCTCTAATTCATGAGGAGAGCAAACAACACCATTAATTCCAACTGACTCTGCTAGATCTAACATTACACTTACTTGCTGAGATGGAGTTCTCTGGTAAATGATAGATGTGTCAGAATCATTAAGGCTTGTCAAAGCTGTTACTCCAAAAACTTTTATGCCAGTTCCAGCAACTGCTTTCATTGCAGCTAACATCATATCTTTTCCACCAGATATATGTACTGTAATCATCTTTACTGGCAGCAATGATATACCCTTGATAGATTTTTTTACTGTGTTGGGAATATCATGAAACTTCAAATCTAAAAAAATATCAAATCCTTTTTTGGATGTGTAAGAAACTATTTCGCGTCCAATTGAATTAAATGCCACGCTACCAATTTTTATCATACACATGCTTGGATCAAGTTGATTTATGATGTCTTTTGCTGTCTCTAATCTAATCTCATCCACAGCCACTATAATGTTTTTTGACATAACTAAAATATTAATCTAGAAATCATTTTTTTATCAATGATTTTGAAGGTTTAAAATGAATTATTGAAGTTTCTCCTAAGTAAGAAACTTTTTTGGTTTTTGGGTTAGAAAACTTTCTTGGCCTAATATTTTTTTTTGAGAAGGTTCCAAAACCTCTTATTTCAATTTTTTCATCTAAAGCAACTGATTCTGAAATTTTATTAATAAATATATCTATTGCTTGAGATATTTTTGATCTGCTTAAATATGGGAATTCTTTTTCTAATGATGACTCAATATCTGATCTTGTGAAGGTTTCTTTCTTTTTGTTATTCACTAAGTTTTAATGATATCCTTTCTCTTTCAGCATCTATTGCATAGACAATACAATTAAGTCTCTGATCTTTTTTAAATTCATTTAAAGCCTCTTTAGGATTTTCTTCTTCAGATATATCGGATAAATGTATGAGGCCATCGATATCTCCTTCCAAACCTACAAATATACCAAAATCAGTTATTGATTTTATGTTGCCTTCAACCTTGTCGCCAATTCCATATTTATTTGAAAATTCTGTCCATGGATTTGGTTTTGTCTGTTTTAACCCAAGTGAAATTCTTCTTTTGTCATGATCTATTTCTAATATCATAACCTTTATTTTTTCACTAATTTCAACAACTTTTGATGGATGGATATTCTTGCTAGTCCAGTCAAGTTCAGATAAGTGAATTAATCCTTCTATTCCCTGCTCTAATTCTGCAAAGCATCCGTAGTCAGTAATATTTGATACATCTGCTTCATATATCCCTCCTACAGCATATTTAGACTCAACATTCTCCCATGGATCATTATGAATTTGTTTTAATCCGAGCGAGACTCTAAGTTTCTCCTTGTCAAAATTTAAAACCTTTACTTCTATTTCCTCACCAACACTAAGATGATCAGCTGGATTTGAAACTCTCGACCAAGAAATATCCGTTATATGAAGCAATCCATCAAGTCCTCCTAGGTCAATAAATGCGCCATAATCAGTTATGTTTTTAACAGCACCTTTAACTATTTGACCCTCATCAAGATTTTTTAATAGTTCAACTTTTACTTCTGAATTATTTTTTTCCAGCACTGCTTTGCTAGATAGAACTACATTATTTCTTTTGTAGTCAAGTTTTATTACTTTGAATTCCTGAACTGTGTTTTCAATATCCGGAGCTTCTTTTACCGGCCTTACATCAACTAAAGATCCTGGAAGAAAGGCTTTAACAACATCCACTTCTACCGCAAAACCACCCTTAATACGATTATGAATTTTACCAGTAACGAACTCACCAGTTTCGAGTGCTTCTTCAAGCATTTTCCATGTAGAAATTTTTCTAGCCTTTTCTCTTGAAATTCTAGTCTCACCGTAACCGTCTTCTACTGCCTCCAGGGCAACCTCAACTTCGTCACCAACTTCAATTTTAATATCGCCATCATTATTTCTAAATTCATCAAGTGATATAATTCCTTCTGATTTTAGGCCTACATGAATAGTAACCCAGTCCTTGTCTATATCAAGCACCACTCCAGAAACAATTGAACCGGGTTGCATATCAAGAGTACTTAAATTTTCATCTAATAAGGTTGAAAAAGATTCTGACATTTATATAAATTCCTTTTTAATTAAATTTTCAGCAATACTGAATACTTCTTCAAGCGACATGTCTGAGGAGTCAATTAGATGAGAGTCCTCAGCTGGAATAAGAGGTGATATTTCCCTTGAGCTATCTTGTAAATCTCTTTTCTTTATATCAGCTATCAGTGCGGGCATATTAACTTCTTGTCCAAGATTCTGCAACTCAAAACATCTTCTTTTTGCTCTTATATTTGGTGAAGCAGTTAAAAATATTTTTAATTTTGCGTCTTTAAAGACTACTGTACCCATATCACGGCCATCTGCAACCAACCCAATTCCATTATAGAAATTTCTTTGTATTTGATAGAGCGAGTCTCTTACTTCTCTTTTTGAACTTTGTTGAGAGGCATATTTTGCGATTGTCTCCGATCTTAATTCGTTTGTAATATCGTTATTTTTATAAATCACGTAAAGCATTTCCTCTTCAAGATTAAAATCAATATGAGTTTTAATTTCCTCTTTAATCTTTTCAGGAGACAGGTTAGTTTTTAAGAAATGAGCATAAAGTCTATATAAAATACCACTGTCAAGAATACTTAATCCAAAAGTATTAGCTATTTTTCTTGCAAGGGCTCCCTTACCTGAAGCCGAAGGTCCATCGATTGTTATTACATTGATTTTATCCATTTATCCTCATGCCCAATAAATTCATAGTTTTTGTAAAATTTGGGAATGAAGTCTCAATATTTTGACAATTCTTTACTCTTACAAAATTTTTTGATCTGATGCCAGATACTAAAAAGCTCATTGCAATTCTATGATCTTCAAATGAGTCAATAGCATCTTCACATGTTACATCTTCTGGAGAACCAATTATAGATATACCGTCATCATATAAATAATGTTGAATATTTAATTTCCTTAGACCTTCAGAAATTGCATCCAATCTATCTGACTCTTTTACTCTAAGCTCAGCAGCATTTTTAATTTTTGTTACGCCATTCGCAAATGAGGCAGCAATACTTAAAATTGGAATTTCATCAATAATATTAGGAATTATGTCTTCAGGAACATCAACACCAATTAAATTTGAGGACTTTACAATAATATCTCCAACTTCCTCGTTTGAGATAATTTTTTTATTTTTAATCTTAACGTCTGCACCCATAAGATTAAGAACTTTTAGTAGCCCATTTCTTGTTTTATTTAATCCAACATTTTTTATTATAGTCTCAGAGTTTTTTGAAATGATTGTAGCTATAATGACAAATGCTGCGGACGAAAAATCTCCAGGAACATTGTATTGATCTTTTGAACGAATTTTAGAACTTTTAAGATGGATGATTCCTGGATTTAGATTATTTCCATAAATTATTTCCCCACCAAAATTCTCTATCATTCTCTCTGTGTGGTCTCTCGTTATTTTTGGTTCAATAATCTTAATATTTTTTTTTGATGCTAATGCAGATATAAGAAGACAAGATTTTACTTGAGCGCTAGCAATTGGCATTTTGTACTCAAAATTATCTTTAATTTTTGACCCCGTTGTGGTTATTGGTAACATTCCTTTGCTGCTTTCTATTTCAGCACCCATTTCTAATAATGGTTTGATTACACGATTCATGGGTCTTTTTGACAAAGATTTATCCCCAATCAAAGTTGACTTTAGCCCTAATCCAGAAATTAAACCTAACATTAGCCTAGATCCTGTTCCAGAGTTTCCAAAATTTAAGTCAACGGAAGGATCTTTAAATGGTATCTTTCTTTTTTTAAGAATAACTTGTTTTTGATCAAACAAAATGGAAGCTCCTAAGTCATTTAAAGCATTTATGGTTGAAATAGGATCTTTAGCATTCAAGAAGCCATTTATTTCCATTTCACAATTTAAAAGAGAACCAATAATAATTATTCTTTGTGAAATAGACTTATCACCTGGGCAAACCACTACTCCACTTAATGACGATGATTTTTGAGATATTAAGTTCAAAACTTATCTTCTTTAAAGGACTTAATTTCATCAAGCTCTTTTTGAAGCATTTCTAGATGAGAAAATATATCTGGAATTTGTTTTGTTTCAGTAATTAACTCTAAGAGATTATTTAACGAAACTTGCATTCCAGCAAGTGCTTTAATTATATCAACCCTATTTATAAAAAAGATATCCCGCCACATTTCCGAATTGGAACCACTTAGCCTTAAAAATTCTTTAAGTCCTCCACCTGCATTATCTTCAACATCATGACTTGAAAGTCTTAAAGAATCAATCAACGCATATGACACTAAATGAGGTAAATGACTTGTCATTGCAAAAACTAAATCATGTTCATTAACACTCATTAGAGAAGTTTTCATCTGAAGTGCATTTTTCCAAAAATTATCAACTTTTTCATAGTGTCCACTTCCGCTATTAAATGGATTACATAAAATATTTTTTTTATTAATGAATAGTTCTGCATTTGCAGCTTTGATACCTGACTGATCTGATCCGGCTATAGGATGTGATAGAACAATATTAGAAACATTTTCGAATTTAAGATGATTCTTTACGCTTGAGGTGTCTGTAATTGTCGTTTCAGTATTCCAAATGTCCTTAAGTTGATTAAAAACATCCAGAGTTTGCTTTGGCGGGACGGCAATAACAATTAAATCAATTTCTTTTACAAATTCAGGAGAATTTATTTCTTCAACTGACTTTACATCTTGATCAATAATATTTTTTTCAATAGCTTCTTCTAATAACTTAGTAGATTTGTCAAATCCTAAAACTGATATACCCTTGGACTTTGAAGCCAAAGCAATTGATGATCCAATCATACCCAACCCAATGATTAAAATTTTTTCTACATTAAGATTCATATATATTCTGGATATGATCCAAAGTTTCGAACAATGGCTCCAGTTTCTTCAACCTCCTTGATTGCTAAACGAACTTTTTGATCGATGATGTGACCTTCGCAATCAATAAAAAAGTCATGTGAATTAACATTTCCTCTTGATGGTCGCGTTTCTATTTTGCTTAAGTTAATTTTTCTTTTGTCAAATGGTTTTAATACAGACATTAAAGACCCAGGTTTATTAGAAGTTTGAATTAAAAACGAGCTCTTGTCTTTGCCAGTTTGTTTAGCTTTATTTTTGCTAATAACAAGAAATCTTGTCTTATTCTCAGAGTAATCCTGAATATTTTTCTTTATAAGTTTAAGCTTGTAATTCTTTAAAGCCGTTGAATTCACTATACATAATATATTTTTATTTTCTTTTGCATACTTTGCAGCTGCTGCTGAGCTTGGCATCTCTAGTCTTTTAATATTCCTAATATTCCTTTCAATCCATTTTGAACATTGTCCAAGAGCTTGTGGATGAGATGCTACTGCAAATGCTTCATTAATCTTAAATTTATTACCTGCAGCTAACTGATGATCAATATCCAGATATATCTCACCTATAATATTTATATCTTCACAATCAGCCAAACAATTTAGAGTAGTATTAATTACCCCTTCTGAAGAATTTTCTACCGGTACAACTCCTAGGTTTACGTCATCATTAATTACTTGATAAAAAACGTCGTCAATTGTTGAAGTTGGTACTCTGACTACTTGTGAACCAAACTGATTGTGAACAGCTGCTTCAGAGTGAGTACCTTCTGGTCCAAGATATGCAACTTTTAGAATTTCTTCTAGTGACAGACATCCTGAGATTAACTCTTTAAAAATCGCCCTAATTTTGTTGTCAGGTAATAAGCCTTTTTTGTTGGCTTTGATAATATTTCTTAAAATATTAGTCTCTCTGTCTGGTCTATAAAAAGAATCATTTGGACTTATATTTGATTTAATTTTACCAATTGCAACAGCATGTGATGCTCTTTCTTGAATAAGATAAAAAATTTCTTTGTCTATTTTATCTATTTCTTTTCTTAAAGCTTTCAGACTATTGTTTTTTAACTTTTTAACCATATTTCGATTCAAAATAATCCATAAATTTTATTAATTCCTCAACCCCTTGAAGAGGCATTGCATTATATATGCTTGCTCTCATTCCTCCAACTGATCTATGTCCTTTTAAATTTAATAAATTATTTTCCTCAGCTTCTGATAAAAAGGTACTATCTAGCTCATCATGCTCAAGAAAGAAAGGTATATTCATAATTGATCTATTTTCGATATCAACTTTGTTGCTATAAAAAGAAGAGTTGTCAATGAATTTATACAACTTCCAGGCTTTTCTATGATTTTGATCTTTAAAATACTCTAAACCTCCACTTTTTTTTATCCATTTAAATACTTTCCCTGCCATATACCATGCAAAAGTTGGAGGTGTATTTAACATCGAATTAGAACTTGAATGTTCAGAGTATTTTAAGATATTCGGTATTTTTTGGCTTCCCAATTCCATAAATTCTCTATCAATGATAACAATAGTTAAACCTGCAGGCCCAACATTTTTTTGGGCACCAGCATAAATAAGTGAAAATTTATTCACATCTATTGGTTCACTTAAGATTACAGAAGATGCATCTGCAACAATAGGCTTGTTTAGTAAGGGAGGTTCATGAATTGCTACACCTTCGATAGTTTCATTTGGACAATAATGAACATAAGCAGAATTTTCAGATACCTGCCAATTCTTTGGATGAGGTGCGTAAGTGAAATTTTTTGCCTCAGATGATGCAATTGTATTTACTTTAAGAATTTTTGATGCCTCAGAAATAGCTTTTTTGGACCAAGAACCAGATAAAACATAGTCTGCTTCTTTAGAACTGTGACCAAAATTGTATGGAACCATTGAAAATTGATGTGTTGCGCCACCTTGAAGAAATAAAACATCATGACTGTCAGGAATGTTTAATATTTCAATAAAATTAGATTTTGCCTCTTCAGCAACAGAAGTGTATAAGTTGGATCTGTGGCTAATTTCCATTACTGATGCTCCAGAATTATTGAATTCCATCAATTCGGATTTAACTTCTCTTAAAACTTCTTCAGAAATTGCTGCAGGACCAGCACAGAAATTCCACTTTCTCATTACTATTTTTCGTGATCTTCTTCTTGAGGTATTGTTACGCACTCAATAAGTTTTTCATCTTCCTTTGGTGTAATAATCTTTACTCCTTGAGTGTTTCTACTCAAGGTTGGTACTTGCGAAACATTAGTTCTTATCATTGTGCCTTTATCGCTAATTAACATTATCCCGTCTTGATTTTCAACCAATGCAGCAGCGACCATCATTCCATTCCTTTCACTGGTTTTAATAGATATAACACCCTGGCCACCTCTGTTATGAGTAGGAAAATCATTTAGTTCTGTTTTTTTACCATAACCATTCTCCGATACACATAAAACTGTTTTAGTTGGGTCAGCAACATTTAAAGAAATTAGCTTTTGATCTTTTTTTAATTTCATTCCTTTTACGCCTCTTGCAGTCCTGCCCATTGGTCTAACTTTTGATTCATTAAATCTTATTAATTTTCCAGAAGATGATGCCAACAAGATTTCTTTTTTACCATCTGTTATTGCAGTTCCAATCAATCTATCATCATCATCAAGATTGATTGCTTTTATGCCAGACTTCCATTTTCTTGCAAATAGACTTAAGTTAGTTTTCTTAGTAATTCCTTTTCTTGTAGCCATAAAAACAAATTTGTCTTCAGAAAATTCCTCAACAGGCAAAATATCACTCACCCTTTCGTCATCATCCAAATTAAGCATATTTACCAAAGGTCTTCCTTTTGATGTTCTTGATGCTACAGGTATCTCATATACCTTAAGCCAAAAAACTTTCCCTTTTGTAGTAAAACATAATATTTGAACATGACTGCTTAATACGTAAAGATTTTGAATTAAATCTTCTTCTTTTACCGAAGCAGCTGC
>MDTG01323849.1_pt1 | contig 12812 bp, 10 predicted proteins | sample 811421 | NCBI WGS metagenome assembly MDTG01 (sample SAMN05326645, study PRJNA326480) | marine metagenome | isolation source: seawater | place: Pacific Ocean: South East | collected 2011 | reverse complement strand
TCTTTTGATATGCCACCAGAAATTATTAATATTTTTTTTTTCAAATTATTCTAAAATTTTAATTTCTTTTTCTAAACTAATTCCAGTTTTTTCCAAAACTCTTTTACTTACAAAATCTATTAAATTTATCATATCTTCATAAGTTGCGTTGCCCTTATTAACAAAAAAATTACAATGTTTTTCTGAAATGCAGGCATCCCCAAAACTTTTGTCTAATGGGACTGACTCTTTAATTAATTCCCAAACTTTTTTTTTTGTTTGATGTATTGGATTTTTAAACGTGCTACCACTTGTTTTAATTTTTGTTGGTTGATTTTTATCTTTTTCAATTTTCAGCCTTATCATTTCTTTGTTTATATCAATATTATTACTTTTGATACCTTTAAAGGATGCACTTAAAAAAATAAGGTCTTCAGTTAAATTATTTTTTCTATACTCAAATTCGATATTTTTAGAAGGTATAGTTTTAACATTACCATTTTTATCAATCACTTGTATTGATAATAATATATCTTTAAATTCTCTACCAAAACATCCTGCATTCATTTTTATGCCGCCGCCAATAGTCCCAGGAATACAGGATAAAAATTCAAAACCTCTAAGATTATTTTTCATCGCAAAGTTTGATAGTGATCTATCAAGAACTCCGCTTCCTGCTATAATTACATCATCGCCTAATAAGGATATGTTATTGAAATTCTTACTAAGTTTAATTACCACTCCATCAAATAAATTGTCTGAAATTAAAGTGTTTGATCCTGCGCCAATTACAAATATTTTTTCTTTACTGTTTATCTTTTTTAAAAAATTTACTAATTCTTTTAAATTGTCTGCTTTATAAAAAACCTTAGTTTTTCCTCCAATGTTAAACCATGTTTTTTTTTTAGTTCATAATTAAACTTTACGTTTTCTCCAAATTCACTTAACAAATTTTTTAATCTTTCAACTTTCATCTCATCAATTGTGGCAGTTTTCTCATCCAATTTGAAATTGATCCAGCTCCCATTCCAATCACAATTTTTTTTCCAAACATATTTTTTTTTATAAACTTTGCAAGTTGGTTATCATCGTTAACTAAAAATAAGTTTACATCAGAATTTTTAATAATTTCTTTAGCAAATTTTAAATAACTAAAACCTAATTGAATTTTTTCACCAGCTGTATAGATTGGACATAAGATTACTGTGTCAGCATTTTTAAATGCCATAGAAAATTCTTTTCTTAAATCTTTCAATCTAGAAATACGATGTGGTTGGAATATGCAAACTTTTTCGTATCCCTTATAAACTTTTTCTACACCATCCAATACAACTTTGATCTCTGTTGGATGATGAGCGTAATCGTCAAAAAAATCAATATCATTATATGAAAAAATTTTATTAAACCTTCTTTGAACACCTTTGAAATGAAGAAGTCCTTTTTTGATATCAGAAATTGAAATTCCTACTGTAATTGCAACAGCAGCCGCTGCAACACAATTTCTTACATTGTGTATTCCAAGCAATGGTGTCTTAATATTTCTTATTAAAATTTTCTTTTTATTTGGAACATTAATAAAAAGGTCAAACATTGTGTATTTTTTATTATGTTTTATATTTTTGATTAAAAAATTTGACTTTGAATTAAGTCCATAAGTATAAAAATTTTTATTTCTTAATTTCTTAATAAGATCAGAATTAATTTTATCATCAATACATATAAATGATTTTCCAAATGACGGAACCTTCTCAATAAATTTTATAAAATGATTTTTTAAATCATCTATAGATTTGTAAAAATCCATGTGTTCTCTGTCTATATTTGTTATGATTGAATAAGTTGGAGGAATGTGAACAAAACTACCATCTGACTCATCAGCTTCTAAAATAGACCAATCAGTCTTTCCTAATTTAGCAGTGTTTCTCATAGAATTGATTACTCCACCATTGATAATTGTTGGATCCAATTTTGTTTTTTGGAAAATTGACGCTGTTAAAGATGTAGTGGTCGTTTTCCCGTGGGAACCAACGACAACGACATTCTTCATTAAAGAAACAATATGTGCCAACATTTTTCCTCTTGTAGTTATTGGAATATTTTTTCTTTTAGCCTCTATTACTTCAGGATTATTTTTTTTTATAGCTGAAGAGATTACAACGATAGTTACATTTTTTAAATTTTGTTTTTTTTGACCAAGAAAAACTTTAATTTTTTCTTTTTTTAATCTTTCAATATTTTTATTTGGATATAAGTCACTTCCCTGGACTTTAAATCCTTTTTCCTTCATTATTAAAGAAAGACCACTCATGCCTATCCCACCTATTCCAATAAAATGGATTATTTCAGTTTTTGCTAATTCAATTTTCATTTAAATTTTCTAGTATTTTTTGATTAACATTTATCCAATTATTTTGATAATTTAATTTTTCCAATCTTTTTTTTTTTTCTAACAATTTGTCTTTATTATTAATAATACTTTTCAAGACTTCTTCAATTTGAAGTTCAAAATTTTTTTGCTCGATTAGCCAGCAGCAATCATTTTTTCTATAAAAATTTGCATTTTCATACTGGTGGTTATCTTTGGAAGTTGGTAATGGAACTGCAATAAAAGGGATATTTATTACAGACAATTCTGCTAAAGTTGAGGCCCCAGCTCTAGTGATGCAAAGATCAACATTCTGAACAATACTTTCAAAATCTTTTTTAAAACTAAAAATTTCATTTTCTACTTTGTTTTCTGAATAAAAATTTTTTAGAAAGTAAACATTTTTTTCATTAGTTTGTTGGATAATTTTAATTGGATAATTTTTAGAAATATTTACAATGAATTTCTTTAAATTTTTATCAAAAATACTTGCACCTTGACTGCCTCCAACAACTAATATGGTAAACTTTTTTTTTTTTTGAAATGATAATTTTATTTTATAAAAATTTTTTTTTACAAGAGGATTTATTCTTATCATTTTTTTTTTGTGATATTTCGGAAAATTTTTTAATTCGTAAGTGTAACAAAAAATCTTTTTACAAAAATTTAAAAAATATCTATTAGCTCTACCTATTACTTGATTGGGTTCTATTAAATATATTTTTAATCCTAATATCTTAGATGCAAGGATTATAGGTAAGGACATATATCCACCAATTGAAAAAACTTTTTCTATTTTTTCCTTTTTAAGTAAAAAAATAGATTTGAGTATTAAAATTAAAATAAAGATTAAATTGAGCGGCAAAAAAAATATGTTGTCTAATTTTGGTGTATTGATCACTTCGTACTTATAATTTTTCGTATCTAAATATTTTAGACCTCTTTTATCAATAGACATAATTACATTAGCCTCATTAAACAAATGTTCATGAAGAATTATTGCAGGCATGACATGACCACCAGAACCACCTGTAGAAATTAAAAAATTCTTTCTCACTCTAAATAATTTTCCTTTTAGTTAAATTTAAAATTATACCTGATAAGATTGAAATACTTATGATTGATGAACCTCCATAACTTATAAAGGGTAATGTCATTCCTGTTGTAGGAAATAATCTAATATTAACCCCAATATGTATTATAGCTTGAACTAAAATAAGACTAGTACAACCAACTAAAATCAATTTCGTTCTCTCATTATTTTCTAAATAAACTTTTTTAAAAACTGAATAGATAAATACTAGAAACAATAATAGAATTAAAATTACTGCAATAACTCCAAACTCTTCTGAAATTACAGAAATAATATAATCTGTATGTGCCTCTGGTACCTGATTTTTGAGAGTTCCCTCTCCAATACCTTTGCCCAAATATCCCCCACTACTTATGGAGTCTATTGCTTTTTCGGACTGTGCATTATGAGTGCCTGTTTCAGAATTAAAAAAGGATAAAATTCTATTTTTAATATATTCAAATTTTGGGACAAATTTGATTAAGAAATATAAAGCTATAAACAAAATCAAACATGAACAAATTAAAAAAATAATGTTGATGCCTGAGATAAAAATTAAAACTGACCAGTTGAAGAAAACTAGAAGAGTTTGCCCTATGTCCGGCTGAGCAGCTAATAACAGTCCAATTATTAAAGTGATCATAAAAGAAAATAGATATTTCAAATATATATTTTTGTATTTTTCGCTACTTAATATTAAACTTATTAGGACTATTAAAAATGGTTTAACTAATTCTATTGGCTGAAATCTGGGCAAAAAATAAAATTCTATCCAACGTTGTGCATTATTTACCTCTATACCAATAAATGGTACTAAAAATAAAGTTAATAAGGATAATAAAAAAATTGCAGGAGATATTTTGATAAGTCTATTTTCATTAATAGAGGATAAAATAAAAATTATCAGTATCCCTAGAAAGACAAAAAATAAATGTTTTAAAAAAAAAGCATAATCATTTGTATTTAACTTATCAGAGACTAATAATGAAGTTGAAACTAACGAAAAAAAAAGTCCTATTATAAAAAGAGCAACTATTAAAAAAAATAAAAATTTATCAATATTTTTCCACCATTCATAACATAAGTTTTGTATTAATTTATTTATTTTCATTAAAGTGTTTCTTGATTAGTTTGTTAAAATAGTAACCTCTATCCTCAAAATTTTTAAAGGTATCAAAAGACGCTGCACATGGGCTAAATAATATTGTTTTGTCTTTTAATTTGTCTTTTTTTATCATAATTAAAACTTCTCTAAATGCCTCTTTTAGACTATCAAAATTTAAATAACTAATTTTTCCATTTAAATTTTTATTAAAAAAATTTTTGTCTTTTCCATAGATAAATGCTTTAATATTCTTAAAATATTTTTTTGGTAAATGAAGTGTATCACCTCTCTTAGGTATGCCACCTAATAACCAATAGATATTTCGATTTACTTTTAAAACACTAATTGATGAAGAAAAACTAGTTGATTTTGAGTCATTAATGATTGTTAGATATTTTTTTTTATAGACAATCTGCTGTCGATACAACAGTCCTTTAAAATTTTTAATAGTTTTTTTTAACAAATTTTTTTTAAGATTAAATCTTTTTAAAATCTCTAAAACAAATAATAAGTTCTCCTTATTTGTCTCAGTCAGAAAATATTCATTTTCAATATCTTTAAAAAATCTATTAGATTTTTTTGTATTTACTTTTATTATTTTGCTCATAAATTTGTTTGATTTAAGCTGTTTAATAATTAATGGATCATTTTTTTTTACAAATGCTAAATGGTCTTTTAATTGACTTTTAAATAATTTAAATTTAGCTGATATATATTTTTGTAAAGTTTTATGTCTTTCGATATGATCAGAAGATAAATTTAATATTGCAGCATATTTAGATTTAAAGATCTTACTATATTCTAATTGATATGATGATGCTTCAACTACAAAAATGGTCCTACTGTTTATTTTTTTAGCAGATAAAATTGGATTTCCTATATTTCCAACTAATCTTACATCATAATCTTGATCTAATAAAACTTCATACAAAATTTGACAGGTTGTAGACTTCCCATTAGTTCCAGTGATCGTAATACAGTCATTCTTATAAAATTCATAAAAAACATCTAAATCAGAATAAATTTTTTCACGATTTTTTTTTAAGAACTTAGATAAAAAGCATTTATTCATGTCAATTCCTGGACTTAAAATTATAAAATCGAATTTTTGTTTTGGAATATCTTTAGATTTAATAAATTTTTTTTTTAAATTAAATGACTTTATTTTTAATTTATTATCATCATATAAAAAAATATTGCTTTTATTTTTAAGGAAACTGTAAGTAGATTTGCCACTTTTTCCTAAACCATAAATCAATATTTTTTTATTTATAAAAATATTCAAACTTGTGCCTTTATCTTAATTTAAGAGTAGCCAATCCGATCATAGCTAAGATTATTGAAATAATCCAAAATCTAATAACCACAGTAGATTCTGGCCAACCTTTTTTCTCAAAATGATGATGTATTGGTGCCATTTTAAAAACTCTTTTCCCAGTAAGTTTAAATGAAATCACTTGAACCATAACTGATAATGCTTCAAGAACAAACAATCCTCCAGTAATAGCTAAGACTATTTCATGTTTGGTAATAATGCCAACTGCACCTAAAGAACCTCCCAAAGAAAGAGATCCAGTGTCTCCCATAAATATTTTTGCTGGTGGAGCGTTAAACCACAAAAAACCAAGACATGCACCAATAATCGCACCACAAAAAATTGAAATTTCACCTGTTCCCTCAATATATACAATCTGCAGATATTCAGAAAAAACTATATTTCCAGTAACATAACTTATAAATGCAAAACAACCAGCTACTAATATTACAGGAACTGTAGCCAAGCCATCTAAACCATCAGTAAGGTTTACAGCATTTGATGATCCAACAATTACAAAAATTGAAAAAGGAACAAAGAACCATCCAAGATTTATTACTAAATTTTTAAAAAAAGGAAAATAAAGATTTTTAAATTCTTCATAATCAACAAAATAAGTTAAAATCACTAACCCAAATAAAGCTAACAAAACTTGTACTATTATTTTTATTTTAGAAGAAATTCCACGAGAATTGCTGTCAACTATTTTTTTGTAGTCGTCATAAGCTCCAAGAATTCCAAACGAGCAAACTATGTATAAACAAAATAAGACGTATATATTTTTCAAGTCAGCCCAAAGTAAAACTGAAATAATAAGTCCGAGAAGAATAATAACACCTCCCATTGTTGGCGTTCCTATCTTTTTTATAATATGATCTGATGGTCCATCTTTTCGAATTGGATTAAAAATTTTTTTATTTGAGAATAACCTTATAAATGGCCCACCAATCATTAAAGCAATCACTAAGGATGTAAAAAATGCTAATCCTGTTCTAAAAGTAATATATTTAAAAACATTTAAAAAAGTTAATGCTTCTACAAAATTAATTAAAAATTCATACAACATGTGAGTTTCTTCTTTTTAATTCATTAATAATTTGATACAGACCGGTTGAATTCGATCCCTTAATCATTAAATAATCATTATTATTTAATTCATTGTCAATCAAATTAATAATACTTAATTTATCATTTAATATTTCAGCTTTTTTGTATTTTATTAAACCATTAAAAGTTTCTCTAATATACTTTCCTACTACATACACTTTATTAATTTTCGACTTATTTATAATCTTGCTGATTAATTTATGCTGCTTTAAAGAATGTCGACCTAATTCAAGCATATCACCCAATATCATATATTTTTTTGAATTTTTTGAATCTATATTATCGTAATTCTCTATGGCAGTCTTGAGTGATAAAGGATTGGAATTATAAGTCTCATCTACTAAATTAATTTTTTTATTCTTCGATCTCACAACCAAAAGATCTCCTCTTCCACTTGGGATTTCAAAATCTAAAAAAGTATCTTTTTTAAAATTTGAGATATTTAAAAATGAATCTATGGACGCCAATGTTGCCAGTATATTATATAAATGACTTTTGTTAATATTTTGGGAGTAAAAGGATAAAACTCTATCTTTCACTTTTATAAATAACTCAAATTTATTTTTAATTTTTTTAACATTAATTAATTTAATTTTTGAAAATTTATTTTTAATACCAAAAGAAATTATTTTAAGTTTTTTTTTAAGTGCTAAATTTTCAAAATAATTATAAAAATTATCGTCACGATTTAAAATAATTATGCCACCCTTTTTAATATTATTCATTATTTCTGATTTAGCTTTTGCTATTTGATTAATATTCTCAAAATTTTTTGAGTGAGCGTAACTTATATTAGTAATAATTCCTAAATCAGGGGAGATTATTTTTGTTAAATTATCTATCTCTCCCTTTTTGTCCATTCCTACTTCAAAAACTCCAAAATCATCATTCTGTTTTAAATTAAATAAACTTAGAGGAACTCCGTACTTGTTGTTAAATGATTTTGGAGAATAGGTTGCTCTAGATACTTTTTTTAGAGTCAAACCAATCATTTCCTTTAAAGTTGTTTTTCCACAACTACCCGTTATAGAGATAATTTTCGCATTAGTGTTCTCTCTAAAAATTGAAGAGCATCTTGTTAAAAAATTTAGAGTATTATCAACTTTTATTTGTTTTGATAATGGATAATTTTTATCAATTTTATTAACAATTACTAGGCTTGATTTTTTTTTTAATGCCTCTCCAACAAATTTATTCCCATCAAACTTCTTACCTTTAATAGCAAAAAATACATCATTTTTTTTTAATGTTTTTGAGTTAATAGAAATGTTTCTAAAAATTAATTTATTAGGTATGTTAGATTTTGTCTCTTCTTTAAGTATGTTCAATTTTAGATTTTCTGACAAAAGTTTATTTTTATTTTTAATGGCTTTTAAGATTTCTATAGAGTCAGAAAAAAAAACTTTTTTCTCTCCAAAATCTTGTATTTTTTCATGACCTTTGCCCGCGACCAATAACAAATCTCCTGTTTTGAGGCTCCTAACAGCTTCAAATATAGCTTTTTTCCTGCTGGGAAATTCATGAATTTTCTTTTCTTTAATACCTTTCTTTATATCTCTTCTTATCTTGGAGGGCGTTTCATTTCTCGGATTGTCATCTGTTAAAAAAATTTTATCAGAATACTTGTCGGCAATTCTTCCCATTATAGATCTTTTTTTTTTATCTCTTTCACCTCCGCAGCCAAAAACTAAACTTAATTTGCTTGCAGAAAATTGCTCTTTTAAATTCTTTAAAACTAGTTCTAATGCTGCTGGTGTATGGGCATAATCTAAAAAAACTTTACTTTTGTTTTTAATATGTCCAATTTTTTCAAGTCTTCCCTCAACTGACTTTATTTTTTGGATTATTTTGCTTATTTTCTCGAATTTAAGACCACATTTATTGGCAGCTAACACCGCCATAAGCAAGTTATTTAACTGAATTTTACCAATTAAATTAACTACTATTCTGTGTGTTTTCCCTTCAAATTTAATTATTAGAATTTGTTTTTCATCTAAAAATTTGTGAGAAATAAGTTCAATTCCATTTTTTTGATTAAAAATTAAATTTAAATTAATTTTATTTTTAAAAGAAATATTTTCTATCTTTTTTCTTTGTGAAATTTTTGCATCAGTGACGATATTTCCTCCTTTTTTAACTAATTTCTCAAAAAGATATAATTTTGATTTAAGGTATCTTTTCATATTTTTATGATAATCTAAGTGATCATGAGATAAATTTGTAAATATTCCGATATCAAATAACAAACCATCTAATCTGTGTTGTTTTAAACCATGACTTGATGCCTCCATAATCACATATTCGATATTATTATTCTTTAATCTACTCAATATAGAGCTCAATTGGATTGGATCTAAAGTTGTATTTGTTAATTTTTTTTTTTTGTTTTGATACTTAATGCCTATAGTTCCAATTGATGCAACTTTTTTCGAATTCATTCTGAGTATTTGAAAGAAAAAATCACTTACAGAAGATTTCCCATTAGTTCCTGTAACGGCTATCAATTTTTTTGGTTTTTTATGTAAAATTTTATATGAGATTTCTGCTAATAATTTTCTCACGTTTGCTGAGTATAGAAAAATTACATTTTCTTTTTTTTTTTGTATTTTTTTTTCTGATACAATTATTCTCGCTCCTTTTTTAATAGCCTCATCAATATAATTATTTCCATCAAATTTATTTCCTTTAATTGCAAAAAAAATATAATTTTTCTTTACTTTGGAGCTTTTAAAAGAAATTCCTGAAAAAAAAACTTTAGAATACTTTTTTTTAATTGTTGGAATATAATCTTTAAGTTGCATGATTAATTAATTTCACTATACTTTGTGGCTAAAATAGGCCCAATTTTTTCTATAATTTGTCCTGTTACCTCGACTGTTGTCCAACCAGCAGTATTAAACGGCGTACCTTTATATTTTTTATTTGATCCATCTCTATAGTGGTAAATATAATCTTTGCTATTTGTTGGCTCATCAAGCATCACAGCCAAGACGAATTTTGGTTTTGAAGTTGGGAATACTGATATAAAAGAATTCACTTTTTTATTTGAATAACCCCCAGAAATACTTTTTTCAGCGGTACCTGTTTTTCCTCCAATTTCGTAACCAGCTACATTTGCTAAAGATGCAGTGCCCTCTTTTGATGTAACAATTTTTCTCAGAATAGGTAATATCATTTTTGAAACTTCTTTATTTAAAATTCTTTCTTTTTTATTTGGTTTATTATCTTGAATTAGTCTTGGATTTACATAGAACCCTCCATTTACTATTATAGAGTAAGCTTTAGCTAATTGCAGTAAAGTGGTTGTAATCCCATGACCAAAAGAAGACGTTGCAAGTGGACATTTGCCCCATTTAAATTTTAAAGGATTTCCAACTTCCTCAATGTCAAAATTAATCTTGTTTAAAACACCAATTTTAGACAAAAATGATTTAAATTTTTCCACACCAACTTTTTGACCAATTTTTACAGATCCAATATTACCAGAGCGAACTAAGATTTGTTCGGCTGTTAAATTTGAGGGTATCTTGTTATCGTATTCTCTTATTGAAAATCCAGCACAAGTTAAAGATTTGGGTAAATTATTGAATTCAGTTTGAGGTTCTATAATTTTTTCATCAAAAGCTGAAGCTAATGTGAATGTTTTGAAAACCGAACCAAACTCATAAACTCCTTTTGTTGCTCTATTAATAAAGTTTTTATCAATAATTTTTTCTCTTTTATTTGGATCAAAATCTGGCAAGGAAACCATAGATAAAATTTCCCCATTATTTACATTCATTAAAATTGCAGCGCTTCCTTTTGTATTAAAAATTTTATTAAATCGAACTAATTCATCTCTTATTAAGTACTGAATATCCTTATCGACTGTTAATCTAATAGGCTCTAAAGTTTCTTTTAATTTTTTATCCAAGGTTTTTTCTAGACCTGATATTCCATTATTATCATTATCAATTTGACCTATGATATGACTAAAGAGCTTTTTTTGAGGATAAATTCTTAACAAATTATCTCTAGGCTCAATAGATTTGTCACCTAATTGCATAAGTTTTTCGTAATTTTCCTCTGAAATTTTTTTTTCAAAATAGAAAAATTTTCCTTTATCTATTCTTCTTTTGACTTCCTTATAATTCTTATCTGGAAAGATATATCTTAAATTTAATAATAGTCTTTTTTCATCAATTATTTTTGAGGGACTGATACCTATGTCAATAGAATTAACAGTTTTAACTAAATATTTTTGATTCACATCAACGATATCAGCTCTATAAAGTTTATTTGATATCTCTTTTGAGTAATCATAATTCTCAATTTTTGCTTTTCGTGACCCAAGATGAATTAAGTGAATTGTATAAATTACACAGATAACAAAAAATATAAAAAAGATAAAAGATATTCGATTAAAAGTGATATTTAAATTTGATTTACTTTTTTTGTATAAAAAATCATTTTGTTGATTTTCTATAGTAATTCTTGTGTCATTACTTTTCATTTACAAATTTAAATTTTTTTATTTCTAGTTTTTTTTTATTCTTTTCAATTATTTTTATATTCTGGATATCCTTTTTTATTAACTCATCATCAAAAAAAAGAGTTTGGAATTCCAACAATTTTTCTGCAGAACTTAAATAATCTTTTTCTAATTTTGTATTCTCAAAATTCTTTTTTAAACTTCTTATATCTTCACTTACTGCAAAAATTTCATCTTCCATTCTTTTTGTAGAATTTTTTATAAATGCTGTTACTAAAATCAAAAATAATATAAGAGAAATTACAAAAAATTTTTTCATAGATTATTCCCAAAATTTTCTATTTCTATTAAATGTTGAAACTTAGTTAGAATATCTGTCTCAAAATTATAAAAATCTTTTTTCTTAACAACATATCTTAATTTTGCTGATCTAGAGGGAGCATTCTCTCTCAATTCTTTTTTTGATGGAGTTTTTGGTTTTTTTTCTAGCATATCAAATAAAGCTTCAGGTTGATCAACTTTTGGCATATATCTAGAAACACTTTTGCTTTCTGATAAACTTTTAAAAAAATATTTTACAATTTTATCCTCTAATGAATGAAAAGTAACAACAGCTAGCACTCCATCTTTTTTTAAGATTTTTGATGCTGCTATAAGCCCATAAATTAATTCACTTATTTCTTTATTGACAAAAATTCTTAATGATTGAAAAATTTTAGTAGCATTATGAGACCTGAAGTTTTTTTTTCTTTTTGTTTTATCTATTAATTCAACTAGACTTGGCGTATCTATCTCTTTATTTTTTCTTTCAATTATTATTTTATTTACAATTTTTTTAGCATCTTTCTCTTCACCAAAAAATTTAAAAATTTTTTCTAACTTTTCTCCATCTAGATTATTAATAGCTTCATTCGCAGAAAAATTATTAATACCCATTTTCATGTTTAATTTACCTTTTGAATGAAAAGATAAACCTTTTAGGGGATCTTTTATTTGTATATATGAATAACCAAGGTCAAAAAAAATAGCCTTTATATTTTGATCTTTAAGTTTTAGATCAAGTAGCTGGCTAAATTTTTTATTCTTAAAAATAAATCTATCTTTGAACTTCTCTTGAAATAGATCAGCAGTCTTTTTAGTTTCTGTGTCTCTATCTAGAGCTATGACTTTAGTATCACTATAACTTAGTATTTTTTTGGTATAACCGCCCTGACCAAAAGTACAATCTATAAATGAGCCACCATGTTGAGGGGTAATAATGCTAATTAATTCATTTAGCAGTACCGGATAGTGTTTTATTGTATCCAGTACCATGGTGGCTTCCATTTATTTTCTTGAAGACCATTAATTTTTTTGTCTTCTTAAAAATGCAGGTATTTCTAAATCATCCTCTTCGTT
>MDTG01310029.1_pt1 | contig 12813 bp, 12 predicted proteins | sample 811421 | NCBI WGS metagenome assembly MDTG01 (sample SAMN05326645, study PRJNA326480) | marine metagenome | isolation source: seawater | place: Pacific Ocean: South East | collected 2011 | reverse complement strand
TAACAATTTTTATTGTCAATTCTTGTTTCCACTCCATTAATACGATGCAGAACGTATTTAATATCATTTTTTTCTAAATAAACTTCTGCTTCTTCTTTATTAGTTTTAAATAATAGTTTTGAATCTTGGCCTTCTACCTTTAATACATCTAAATTTTTTTTATTTGACCATTTATATGACATATTTGTTTTTCATTGAATTATCAAATGCTAACTGTAAGGATTTTTCTCTATCAAAATCTTTTCCAAGAGAAAACTTACGCCCAATATTATCTTTAGCCCCCAAAGGAATTTTTGCCCAAATAGAAGCATATAAATTATTGATTTTAAATTCAAAATAATTATGCCACATTTCAATATCTAACTTTTCTCCTAAGGCCAAAAGTATAGCACCACTCTGGAAATCAGCACCTCTTTCCAATGAGGTTGCAGAACTATCCCAGCCACCCGATAATCTTGGCGTAAGCTCAATAATAATTGGTCCATTTTTTGTAAGCATAATATCTGCTTTTAAAATATGTCCTCCTCTCTCTTCATTTAATCCTATTGCAACTCCTGCATTAAAGATCATTTCTTGAACCTCATTTTTAGTAGCAATAGAATGTTGGGCGGGATTAGTATGCCCTATTTCTATTCCCCAACTAGCAGGAGGAATATTTTTTTCGTCAAAACTAGGAAAAAAATTTAAATCGCTTCGGAATAATCTATCCACCCAATTAAGCCAATACATTTTTCCGTCTGACCATAAAGTTTCAACAGATAATTCAGCAATTTCATTTTTAACAGGCGCTAAAACTTCTTCAATTAAAATAGATTCTGTTGTTCCAGCAGAAATCGCTAAATCAAATACCTCTTCAGTTAATTCATTAAGTGAATTAATTTTAGTAAACCCTCTACTTCCAGAGTTATTAGTCGACTTGACTACAGCTTTATTACCAATAGTAGTTAAAAATGACCTTGCTTGATCTAGACTTTCTACACAAGCAAATTTAGGTTGAGGAATTCCTGCTGCTGATAGAATTTCACGAGTAAGATTTTTATATCTGCAAATACGAGAAATTTTCGGATCTATGCCGCTTAATCCTAAGTGCTTATTTATAAGTGCAACTGTTTCATGACAGTCTGCAGCTAATGTAATTCCTGCTTTTATTTCGTATTTTATCTTTAATCTATCCGCAGCTTTAAGATTTTTTTGAAAGTCAAAGGTATCACACTCTATGAATTCGCTAGCGTATTTTGCACAAATACAATTTTTGTTTATATCTGTAAGAATTAATTCATAACCAAAATCAATAATTTTTTTTGCAGCATGCTGTTGCATTGGACCACCAGAAAATAACCAAATCGCTTTTTTTTTTGCTGTCATGCTTTTCTGAATTGAAATAATTTATTTTTTTGCATACAGAACAATTTCTCGGCCTATGCCCTGCTTAGCAAAGTCGGAGTACAATCTTTCTAATAAACTTTCATCCTCATTTAATCTCATGGCTTTTTCGAAATTCATTCTCTTTTTATGGCATTTCCTTCCGACTTCATCATCATTCAAATAATTCTCGCCCATTAATAAAAACATATCAATTGGAAAGGTTGACTCTTGATGTATAACTGAGAATCCGCTCTTCTCCAAAAGTTTTGTAAGAGACTGGAAGTTGAAATAATTAATATGATGCGGAGGAGCAACCCACCAATCCTTAAAATTTAAATTATCTCTAAGCATGATTTGGAAAGGATTAAAATCATTTGGAACTATAATGCATAAAATGCCATCATTATTTAACTGTTTTTTTAATAATCCCAACATCTTTTCGGGGTGAGGAATATGTTCTAAAACGAGGCCTAAATTAATAACATCATATTTACCTAAGTCAGGTGCAGTTTTCTCATTATAAAAGCCTTGTTCAACATCGAGTCCTAAGCCGTTACTATGATCGAAAGCACTAAAAGATGGTTCGATTCCTTTTACTTTCCATCCTAAATCTTTTCCTTTAAGTAAAAAATAACCTGGACCTGAACCAATGTCTAAAATACTCCGACTATTTTTAGATAAATGCCTTTCAAAGATTTTATATCTATGCGAATAAGTATCATTCCACCAGTCAATATCTTCTAAATAACGTTCCAAATATAGTGGTTTTTCCTTTTCGTAATAATCATGTTTATAAACATTTTCTAATTCTTCTTCATCAGGAATTGGGATAATATGAGCAAAACCTCTTTCTTCATTCTCTATCACATCAAATCCGTTTGCAGAAGCTAAAACTTTTCCTTTGTATCCCTTCCAATTCTTTTCTTTATTTTTGATCATATAATTATTTTTAAAGCTTATAATTTTCTCTTCACTCGATAAGTTTATTTTGTGCTTCAAATATAAACTCTGCAAATTTCCAGTCCTCCAGAGTATCTATGTCTTGAACAAAATATCTTGGAATTATTATGGGTATGCTTTCTTCGCTAAAAAAAATTTCTGAATTCTTGTCGCTCTGTTTTTTTCTGTTTGTCCAATAAAACTGACCTGCATCTTGATAAGAATCCTCAAGGTCTTGACTTCGAAAATTATAAAATTCAGGTGTAAACATCTTACATCTTCCATTGCTATCGATCTTAAAAGATCTCTGAATGGGAAAAGGCATAGAAGCACATGAAAAAGCATTAATAGCATCTTCTTCTTTTATAGCCTTATAACCTTTCAATAAGTATTCCTCTTTTACGAAAGGTGCTGTTGCATATAAAGTGCAGATATAGTCGAAGCTTTTACCATCCTTTTTAACAGATTCTAAGGCATGATCAATAACATCCGATAGAGCAGTAAAATCGTCAGAAAGATTTTTTGGCCTTATAAATGGAACTTCAGCCCCAAATTTTAAAGCAACCGTGGCTATTTCTTCGTCATCTGTGGAAACAATTATTTTATCAAAAATTTTTGATCTTATTGCTGCTTCTATACTGTAAGCAATAATGGGTTTGCCAAAAAAATTTTTTATATTTTTTTTTGGTATTCTTTTGCTGCCGCCTCTTGCAGGAATTACACACAAATTCATTTCAAAATATCTTTGAGTACTTCGCAAACCTTGTCTTGCTGATCAAAAGTCATATCATGGAATAAAGGGAGAGTTATAGCTCTACTATAATAGTATTCTGAATTAGGGAAATCCCCTTTTTTGAAGCCTAGTTTTTCATAGTAAGGTTGAGTATGAATTGGTATATAGTGCACATTAACTCCTATTCCGTTATCTCTTAATTCATTAAAAGTTTCTTTTCGGCTCTTTTCAATTTGCTCTAGTTCTAATTGGATAGGAAATAAATGTAAAGCAGAATAACTATCACTATGCTGATAAGGCTTTATGACTGGGATTCTTTTAATTTTTTCTTCATATCTTTTTTGAAGAATGTGACGTTTAGAAACAAATTCATCAATTTTTTTCATCTGACTTATTCCTAAGACAGCTTGCAAATCCGTCATTCGATAATTATAACCCAGATCAATTTGTTGATAATGCCAAGGTCCCTCGTTTTCCTTCAACATAAATTTTTGATTACGGGTAACTCCATGGCTTCGAAATAAGTCCATTCTCTCTGCAAATTTTTTTGAATTAGTAGTTGCCATCCCTCCTTCTGCAGTTGTTATAATTTTCACTGGGTGAAAACTGAAAATTGCTATATCAGAATAATCACAGCTACCAATTGGTTTATTCAAATATTTCCCACCTATGCAATGAGATGCATCTTCAATAACAAAAAAACCAAACTTATTGCTCAATTCACGAATTTTCTTCATCTCGCATGATTGTCCAGCGAAATGAACAGTTACAAGTATCTTAGGAAGTTTATGAGCTTTTTCAGCTAAAATTAATTTTCTTTCTAACTCGTCAACACATAAATTATATGTTTTGGGATCTACATCTACAAAATCAATATTTGCTCCACAATACAATCCACAATTAGAAGAGGCAACATATGAATTTGGACTTGTCCATAACCAATCTCCTTCTCCAAGTTCGAGTGCAAGGCAGGCTATGTGTAGAGCAGAAGTAGCGCTATTAACTGCCACTCCGTATTTTACTCCGCAATAATCAGAAACGAACTTTTCAAATAATGGAACTTGAGGGCCTTGGGTAAGAAAATCTGATTTAAGAACATCAGTTACGGCCTTAACATCATCATCAGATATTTGTTGACGTCCGTAAGGAATTATATCTTTAGGATTCTTCATTTATTTAAACTTTGTTATTTTGTTAAATCATTTATCAGAATTTTCATTATCAAAATATATAATCAACTAAACTCTATATTTAAGATATAAAAATTCAGCAAATTCAAAGTCAATTGGATTATCGACATCTACTGCCTCAAAATCATCTAGTTCATAAAAGGCTGGGGTTGAACCCACTATGTTTCTATGTTTAATCATGTTTTCTCTTGAAATTATAGACAACCCATAATTCAATCCAAGAATATTAGGAAGGTCTTGTGTGTTTGGTGAGTGTAGCGGATCGTAATTAATTGGTTTTCCGTCAAGCCATAAATGATTTTTTATGGGACTAACTGTTGTAAGGCTATCTGCTCTTTCTATTCCATTTCTAAATCTACTTATAAAATCGTAATAGGTTTCTTCTAGAATTAAAGGAGCAGTGCAAGGGCTATACATAATAAAATCTGAATTAGTATTTTCTGCAAGATTTTGAAAGAATTCGCTATTATTACATTCGGAGCTTGCAAAATAACCTTCTCTTTGAACTTTCTCTACTCCAAATTCTGAAGCTATAGATAAAGCTTCTTCTGAATCTGAATTAACAACAATGCTATCAATAACATCTATGTTTTTCAAAACTTCTAATTTAATTCTGAGTAAATTTTTACCAGCAAAATTTTTGAAGTTTTTATTTTTGATTCTTTGAGAACCTTTCCTAACTGGAACAACAGCTGTTAATTTTTGCCTGCTCATGTTGATGATTTTTTCGAAATTTTTTTTAAAAAATTTAAAGTATTTTTTTTTGAATTTTCGTCTCCAAATTCAAGTGCTTTATCATCAATATAAAAATCGGCCATAATCTTAGGACTAAAACCAGAAATTTTTTTTTGATTTGGCAAATTTTCATTTATCGCATCAAATACTAAGCCTTTGGAACGGCACCAATCTAAAGCTTCTGTTAAGACTTTGTATTTGTCGTTATCTCCTCTATTAGTCCATAAAATTATTTTGTGACCTTCTTTTTTAAGATTGATCAGGATTTCTAATAATTCCTTCTGTTCAGGAGTTTGATTTCCTATTTTAGGAAAATTATATTGACAAAGAGTACCATCAAAATCTACTGCGATCTTTTTTGACATTTTTTAAATAGTATTTGAATTGATTAAGTTCTCGGAAATTCTGCAAGCTTCTTTTATATTTTCTGTGTCTTTCCAAAATTCTGAATCTTCATAACTATATTTACCTTTAATATTTTTGTAAACAATATTCCTTGCAAAGGTACCAATACAGACTCCTTGAATGTTTACCCCGGACTGATTTGCTAAATCCAAAGTTAAAGAGTTTGTTCCTCCAGATGTTGTGATCGTTACTTCTCTCCTTTTTTTATACAAAATTTTCTTTTTTCTTTTATTAAGTTCCATATTGAAAGCTTTATTTATTACGTCGGCTGTTGCAACGGCTTGCAGTGTTGTATTGTAGTCGTCTTCTCCACCGCTCATAGGATAACCATCAGCTTGTATTATTAATTTTTCTCCACTGAGTTCTTTGGCCTGTTTGATTCTATTTTCAAGTCCAAAATTTCCTAAATGTAATCTATCTAGACACATCGAGTTATAGTTTGTAGGATTAGCTTTGTTAACAATTTCCCACTCTTTCATGATTACTTCATCTTCTGCTACAGCAGCATGAAGTTCTATATTTTCTGCTCCTAATTCTATACATTCTGGTAAAACTTCTTCTAATCCTTTTTCGTTGTGCATATAAGATATAATGTCTGACCTTGGACATATAGCACTACAGTCTCCACATCCAATACATTTGGATTGATTTACTACTGCAATTGTTTTCGGGCCACCCCATTCTATTGCATCCGTAGGACAAACCGGAGCTACACATAATCCGCACTTTATACACAAATCGGGGTCTATATATGACTTTCTTACATGGTGATCTCCAGGCATTCCAACGCTAACCATAATAAAAGGTCTAATTTTAATATCTTTTTCTAGTTCAATAGATATATCGTATGCCCTGTCGATTCCTTCCATGCATGCCTCTACTACAGATGGTGTTGCAGAGATGTCTAACCCTGTCGCTCCAGCTAAAGTATAAACCGTGGAAAGCCTTCTTACTTCTTCAAGATCTTCATTACCAGCTCCACAAATTAATTTGAAATACTTTTGCTCATCAAATAGTTCTCTTTGAGTCAAAAAGCGAGAAGATAAAGTTTTTTCTAACATATCAAAAAATTAAGTGATTCTATCTAGTATTACCTTTGAACGTGCGATGTAAGATTCTCCTATACTATTATAAAACTGTGCCTTATATTGCATCCACTGTGATTCAAATAATAAAGCATTTTTTATTAAATCGTCTAAATCTTTAGTTCCTGATTTTGTAAGGTCTACTATCACATTTCTGGTTTCTATTTTATCTAACAAGTTTTTTTTAAATAAACTTTCAATAAACTTTATACTGCTATGACCAATATTTCCTCCCAAAATGGTTTTGAATTCATAAGATTTGGCTTCTGAAAAGATTTTTTCTACTATTTCACAAATTTCTTTAGACTGGAAATCTTGTTTTCCAAAACCTAAAGATTTTGTTAGGTCTGACCTTCCAACCACTATTCCGGTCAGTAACTTTGATGCAGGAGAGCTAAGTATTTCGTTCAAATTTGATATAGCTGTCTTACTTTCGATATTAATGTAAAAATCAATCTTAGACCTGATTTCGTCATTTGTGTTGGAAATTATAGACTCTATATATTTTTCTAAAGCAAATTCAGATTCTATCATTGGGGCAACTATCCCTGATGTACCCAAAGACAAGCAATTGTTGATATCCGAAATTGCTTCGCAACCACCTATTTTTATATTAAGTTCAAGTTTCAAACTATCGCAAAGCCTTTTGATTTTCAAAACATCATCAATGATAACTCCTTCATCTTCGAAAGATTGTTTTATTCCAATAACACCTCTTTCGATCAGTGAAGTCAATTGTTTCTCTATTTCTATTATAGAAATCATTTTTTTAGAATTAGTATAATGATTTTTTTTTAAAGCAGAACTCAAATATGAAAAAATTAATTAACAGTTTAATGAAGGATATGTTGAATAATATAAATTTGTCTTCAAGAAATATTAAAAAGTGATGATTTATATTTTAAAATTGAAAATAAATTTATAAATAATTTAGTTATTATTCCTTTTCTTTTAACGCCACATGCAAGAATAATTCTTGGTTTGGCAGAATCATGAGAACCTTTTCTGTGATAGCCAGCAGTATTTGCAAGAACGAAAAGACCTTTTGAACCTGTAAATGATTTCAGCTCATATTTATTTATTGCTTTTTCAAGAATATTATCTCTCAATCTTGTCGAACCAGAACTGAAAAAATCACCATCTTGAACTGCTTTGTTTGTTTGTTTTGATCTAAAAGTCGCATCTATATAGGACCCTTCTAAGTACTCAAAAGGAGAGTTTCCTTCTCCAACATCTTGAAGATAAATGAAACCTTTTGCAACACTTGCAAATGTATCTTGGTGCATTTCAGAATTTGAATTTTCGCCACAAACTATACTTAGCGAATAAGACATATCTTCCAACTTGCACCTATATCCAGCTAAAGCTGACAAATGATAATCAAAATCTTTACTTAAAACTTTTCTGATAATTTTATTAATCTTATGATTATCTTTTTTTGAAAAAGAGTAATAAGCAGAAAAGGATCCTTCTATTTTCTTGTTTTTTCCATCTTTAAAATAAGGTCTTGCTCCTGCATGACTTGGATTTGAATAATTAATTACGCTATCTATTAATTCGTCAATTTCAGACAAATTAGATAGATGAAGGCTGTGATAACCTGAAACAAAAGTATCCTCTATATCATCTTGAACTTTTTTTGGAAAACTCTTGAGAGAAAGAGAAGAAACCTTAATGTCGACCAAAGTTCTTATTAGGTCATATTTCGTTTGTGAGACTAATTTCGACGAAGGCGATTTGTGAATAACAGATAATCCAAAAAGTAGATCTTTTAAGATATCTGGCGTTAGCCTATAAGTCCTCTTAAAAATGTAAGAAGGTATCAGAAAAATGTGTTCAACTTTTATACGGTTTAATAATTTTTTTTTTCGAATATTTTTTTTGTAAAAAAAATTAATATCTTCTTTGAACAATGATTCTAACTTCTCAACTACAAGAGAGTCTCCAAATTGATTCATCTACTTATTGCCATACTAAATATTAAAAAATTAATATCATATTATATTATGAGACAAAAAAATTTTCTCCATTGTTTTATCCCATTTATTGGACCGATCAACCAAATCTTCAAAAAATGGATGAGATTCATATGATGTCAATTTGAAATTATTAGAAACAAGTTCTGATATTCTAGTTTTTAATTCTTTTTGGGAATTAGCCGCTAGAACTATGCCAAGTTTTCTATAAATAGTGTTATATGAATCTTTCTCGAAAACCTGACCTTTAGAATACTTATTTGGATCCCAATACTCAATTACGGGGGTTCCTAAAGAAAAACAATCCATTGCGCCTGAACCCCAAAACGATACAACAAAATCAACATTTGCTGCTAGTTCTAAAATGTGATCGTTTACTATTTGAATTGAAGGATAGTCTTTTAAAATAAAATCCCAATGTGAAAATATTTCTCTAGGATGTTTTTTAACGAATAAATTATAGTTAGGTATTGATTCGTGAATAGTTTTAATTGTTGTTTCAACTAAATTGTTGTGAGAAATTTCATCTAAATAACTTCCGTATCCTCTACTGATAACTAAAATATTGATTTTCTTTCTGATTGGCAAGGAAGAGTGAAATTTTTTCGCTTTATTTTGAAGAATACTAAGCCATTTATTTGAATATTTTGGGTGGCCCATAAATACTTTTTCTAAATTTGGATTTGCTAACTCTTTTTCGTCGTTAAGAATAAAAAAATCTCCCGGATGACCCATTAACAAAAAATTTTTTTTTCTTGTATCAACTAAATCTGGTTCTAAATATTTTTTATCTAAATCTTCTGCATATATATGAGGTGAATGAGGACAATAAAAAAATAAGGATTTTTTAAATGTTTCTTTTATCCATAAATCCCTTGGTCTCCTAAGACTCGGAAACTCTGAGAAAAATAAATACTTTTCATCTTTTAAATTTAATAAATCTTTTGGGATTTTCTTCATGAATAAGTATTTAAAAAGTTGATCATATATAAAATACAGATTTCTAATTAGAAGAAAATTATTAAGCTTTAATTTTAAAAATAATCTAAATGAAAGATAAGAGATTCTCTCTATTTTTTCAAAGAAAGGTTCGCCACACAAAACCACTTCGAGGTTAGAGTTTTTTTTGCTGATAAAATCATTACACATTTTATTTTGCTTGACACTCTTAAAACTATGCCTTGTTAAAAATATAATTTTTATTTTAAATTGTTTGTTTTGAAGAAAATCTAGAATAGGCATCATCCAGTCTAATTCGCCCGCAGATCCAGATATAAAAGCTACTGCAACTTTTTCTTTTTTATTTTTACTTAATTTTTCTCTCATAATATTTTGTGAATTTACTAAGTCTTTTAAATTGTTTTATTAAGCACTTAAAAATGCACTGATTTAGGTGGAAAAAATTATCTACACATTTCTTCATATGAACCTTGAGAATGTATTTGACCATTTTTTAATTTGTATACGGTGTCAGCTTTTGAGAGAGTACTTAATCTATGCGCGACTATAATTATCGTAAGCTTTCTTCCAAGATTATTTACAGCGTCCATAACTGCCTCTTCTGTTTCTCCGTCAAGAGAACTTGTTGCTTCATCAAGAACTAAAACATCTGGATTATTATATAAAGCTCTAGCAATTCCTAACCTTTGTCTCTGTCCTCCAGATAAACGAACACCTTTCTCGCCTATTTTTGTTTTGTAACCATTTTCTAATTCTGAATTTATAAACTCATGAATATTTGCCACCTTGGCTGCAGAAATTACTGAATCCATATTTAAATCTTTGGGATCTTCCCCAAGTGCTATATTCGCCGAAATAGATTCATCAATTAATGATATGTTTTGAGGAACATAGCCAATACACCTTTGCCACTCTCTAACGTTAGCCTGACAAATCCTAGTTTCATCAACTAACAATTTACCTTCGCTGGGCTCAAAGAGACCTAATAAAACATTCAAGACAGTAGTCTTACCGCTACCTGTTGCTCCAATAATTCCTACAATATTATTTGCTGGTATCTTTAAGGTTATCTTAGAAAGAGCCTTTTTTTTAGTTTTAGGATAATGAAAGCTCATATTGTCAAAACTAATTTCCTTTTGGAATTCGAGGCGGCTTGAAATATCTTTGAAATCAGTAAAGATATCTAATTGTTCATATTTTTCACTGACAAAATCAAGAACGGAAGCTGAAGACTTAAAAAGTGAGACATTAGAAAATATTACCTGGAGTGCAGGTATTAGACGGTAAACGGCAAAAGCATACAAAGCTACAATAGGAATAATTGTGCTTAAGACTAAATCATCTGCAAGGTTAATTAGAATGATTGAAATCATTGCTGCAAATACAACCATTTCTATAAAATATTTTGGAAGAGAACTAATTGATTGCATCAAAATTTCTTTTTCTATGAATTTCTTTGCTGATTTGTCAAATATTGATAGATAGAAATTCTCTTTTCCAAGAACTTTGATTTCTTTAATCAATGAAAAGGTTTCATTAGAAACTTTAAATCTTTCCGTATTTGCTGCTAAACGATCTATACCGATATTATCCAAAATATTTTTAACTGAAAAATATAAAATTAAATAAATAAATCCAAATAATAAAAAAGCAGAAATTGCAGTCAGAGGATCTACAATAATGAGCAGACTAATTATTAATGTTGCCAAAAATATATTTGAGATAACTAAAATTGAGGTAAGTATAGATCTCGCTATGACTTCACGAACGTCTGCTAAAACAGATTTAGATAATTCTGCACTGTGTTGGTTCAAAAACCAATCATAAGGTTGATTCAAGTAGCCTTTTAATAAACGCAAACTGATACTATATTCGCGTTTAAAAGTGAAATTATACATCGCATAGATTGTCATTAATTTAATCAAAGACGAAATTACAATTAGTGCGATTACACAAAGCCCTGAAAAAAAAATAAACCTTTTTTTATTTTTAAACTCAAAAAAATTGTAAATTTCCTGAGTATATTGATTAGACTCTATAAAGCTAGGGTCTGAAGCGAGGGACATAAAAGGCATTATCGAAGCAATACCTAAAACGTCAAAAAAGCCCATTATCATAATCATCAAAAGTAATATGATTCCCTTTGTTTTTTCTTTTTGAGTTAATAAAGAATTTATCTTTTTTAATCGATTAAATATCATAATAATTTCTATACCATTTAATAAATTCTCTTACACCTTTTTTGTAATTTGTCTTAGGAGAAAATCCAGTCAATTCGTAGAGTAATTTTGTGTTGGCCATAGTAGCTGGAACATCTCCAGACTGCAGGGGCAACATATTTTTTTTTGCTTTTATATTTAATTCTTCTTCTATAACTTCTATAAAATCTAAAAGTTTTACTTGATCTGAATTTCCAATATTGACTACTCTATAGGGAGCTACATTTGATTTGCTGTCATTTTTTGAAACGGACTTAGAGAATTTATCTTTTGAAGGATTAACATCAATAAGAAGTCTTATTGCCTTAACTAAATCATCGATGTAAGTAAAATCTCTAAACATTTCGCCAAAATTGAAAACATCAATTGGCTTATTATTTAAAATTGAGCTTGCGAATTTAAACAATGCCATATCAGGTCTTCCCCACGGACCATAAACTGTAAAGAAACGAAATATCGTTGTAGGTATATCCCATAAGTGTGCATAGGAGTGACACATTGCTTCATTAGCTTTTTTAGTTGCTGCATATAAAGTTAAAGGAGTATCTGCCTTTTCCGTCTCTTTGAAAGGAAGAATTTCATTTGATCCATAAACCGATGAAGTAGAAGCCATTAAAAAATGTTCGATATTACAAGAACGGATTACTTCCAATAAATTAAAAGTTCCTATGACATTGCTCTCGATGTAAGCGCCTGGATTTTCTAAAGAATAACGAACTCCTGCTTGGGCGGCTAAATGCACAATAATATTTGGATTGAACTTCTCTATTGATTTCTTAAGCGAGTTTTTATCTTCAAGCATGGCTTGAGAGGTTTCAAAATCATCGTAATGTTTGAGGATGTTTGTTCTATCTAACTTTAGTTGTACATCATAGTATTCTGTAAGACCATCATATCCATAAACCTCGAAGCCCTCTTCTAATAGCGATTTTGCTAGATGAAACCCCACAAATCCTGATGAACCAGTAATAAAAACTCTCAAATTGATACCTCTTAATTTAAGAAAACATTATTAGATATTACCAATTTTATTTTTATTATTTGCTAACCATGATTGAAGATCTTTTATACTCATCCAGTCATCGTTTGTCTCGCTGTTATATATGAATTCACTACTTACCTTCTTTCCATTTTTTATTCTTTTTGGGTCACAGTCCCAATCGTTTATTACAGGTAATATTTTATAATGATCAATATACTCGTACG
>MDTG01269119.1_pt1 | contig 12813 bp, 11 predicted proteins | sample 811421 | NCBI WGS metagenome assembly MDTG01 (sample SAMN05326645, study PRJNA326480) | marine metagenome | isolation source: seawater | place: Pacific Ocean: South East | collected 2011 | reverse complement strand
TGGAAAATATGATGATGAAATGTATAAAACCCTTACCACAGAACATCCCATTGACCTTTGTCGATTACAAGTCGCCAATTGCTATATGGGCAAAATAGGGTTGATTAATTCTGGAGGGGGTTCTAAAGGGGAAACCGATTTAGCCGAAGCCATAACAACAGCAGTTGTAAATAAACGTGCTGGAGGCTCAGGTTTAATATTAGGCAGAAAGGCTTTCCAAAAGCCTTTCGGTGAAGGTGTAGAATTATTAAAGCTGGTCCAAAGCGTTTATTTGGATTCAAAAATCAGCATAGCATAACAAAAAATGTTTGAAACAGAGATAAAATCACTTAAATCACTTAACGACTATCTGGTAAAACTGGTAGAAAACCGCCTATGGCTCAAAGTAATTATTGCTCTGTTTCTAGGTGTTGGGTTGGGTTTGCTCTTGAGTCCTCAAAATGGCTGGATATCTAAAGAAACTGCAGATGTCGTGGGTAATTGGCTAGCACTTCCTGGTGTGCTTTTTCTAAAGCTTGTGCAAATGATTATGATTCCATTAATTGTGGCATCTATCATTACTGGTATCGCAAGCAATGACAAGGATAACCTTAAGAAATTAGGTGGTGGCGTGTTGCTTTATTTTTTGGGCACTACAATCGTTTCAGTAACTATAGGCACCCTTTTCTCTCAACTCTTTAAACCAGGTCGTTTTTTGCATCAACAAGCACTAACTGAGCACAACGATTTACCATCTGTAAACTCAGAAAATACTGGGTTGTCATTCGGCTTAGAAAATATACCTGATGCCATATCAAATTTACTTCCTGAAAATCCTTTGGCATCGATGGTAAGTGGTGAAATGTTAAGTATCGTAATTTTCACAATCATTATTGGTGTAGCTGTGCTATCGCTTGAGGACTCTTTACTGCGCCCAGTAAAGCTTCTTTTAAGTGCCATACAGGAAGTCTGTATGACGGTAGTAAAATGGTCAATGCTTCTAGTACCTATTGCTGTTTTTGGTCTTATGGCGCAGCTCACCTCTAGTGTTGGACTAAGTTCTTTGTCCGGCTTAACATACTATGTAGGAGTCGTACTTCTTGGTCTTTTACTATTGGTGATTTTCTATTTATGCTTGGTTGCCTTGTTAGGAAAATCCAACCCATTTCATTTTCTAAAGAAAATTCGGGATGTCCAATTATTGGCCTTCTCAACTACGAGTTCTGCAGCAGTGATGCCCTTATCGCTGCAAACCGCAGAAGAAGAACTGAATGTAGACAAGACTATCAGTAATTTTATCATTCCTATTGGTGCTACAGTAAATATGGATGGAACTGCCCTCTACCAAACCATAACAACTTTGTTTATCGCTCAAGCCTATGGCTTGGAAATGAGTCTACTTAATATCATTGTGGTAATCGTAACCATTGTGGCGGCGTCCATTGGCACACCAGCCATACCTGGAGGTGGTGTAGTGATACTCGCCTCGGTTTTGGTAAGTGTTGGCATTCCATCTGAAGGTATCATCATCATCATTGGCGTAGAAAGGTTGTTGGGAATGTTCAGGACTGCTGTAAACGTAACGGGTGACCTCACAGCTTGTATGGTTTTTAATAGGTTTTATGGTAAAACCCCAATATTGGTTAATGATAAAACTTTAAAAATATGACATTACTACTCATATCCATATTTTTCATTTTTCCTGTGGTCGCTATAGCAGGATATCAACATTATAAGATTGTTAAGCACCCAGCTTATGATGCTGACAAAACACTCTTAAATTATGAAATTATAGGTGCGGGTGAAAACAAACTCGTTTTGCTGCACGGTTTGACAGGGTCATTGAATTATTGGAAACGCAATTTAGAAAGCATTTCAAAAACACACACTTTGCTATTAATAGACCTTTTGGGTTTTGGTGATTCGCCAAAACCACAAAGTGATTATTCGCTTTCAGTTCAACTAAAAGCTTTAGAATTGGTTTTGCAAAAAGAAGGATTCAATGATGGAAAAACCATAGTTGCCGGTCATTCTATGGGAGCTATAATTTCATTGGCTTTATTGCAGAAGCATCCTCATTGGTTCAAAGCAGGTGTTTTTATTGGAATACCTGTTTACAAGGATGCCGATGAATTTAAGAGAATTATGTCCACACATTCCTTTGTGGATAGGATTTCATCGAGCAGATTCTCTAAATACATCTGTATGATTCATCCCATTTTTATGTCGCGTGCATTTAAACCAGACAACCTCACGGATGATGTTTATGAAGATGCAAAAAAACACCATTGGCAGAGCTACTATTATTCGCTTACGAGGATAATCCGAAAAACAGATTTATACGGGATTGCAAGAAAGATTAGAAACACAAAAGTGCTTTTCATTCACGGAGCAAAGGACACTACTGCACCGCTCAAAAATGCTATAGACTTATCAAGAGAATTTACAAACGTAAAAACTGTTACCTCTACAGGGGGAGACCATCAGTTCTTTCTAAAAGAAGCAGAATTTGTATGGAAGACCATCCAAGATTTTTCTGTTTCAGATAAAAAATCACAAAAAACAATTTTAAATGAATACTAATAAAATTAAACATATAGGTGTATTTACCTCTGGAGGTGATAGTCCAGGGATGAATTCAGCCTTGTACGCCATTGCAAAAACGGCTGAAGCAACTGGTATAAAAGTTAGTGGTTTTCGAAAAGGATATGAAGGATTGATAGACGGTGACTTGGTTCAATTTAAATCACACGAATTACAAAAACTGACCCAAAAGGGTGGCACAATTCTAAAGACCGCACGAAGCAAACGTTTTCTCGAACTGGAAGGTCGAAAAAAAGCCCTGCAAACCCTAAATGCAAACAAAATAGACGCCCTGATTGCCATAGGTGGCGATGGTACATTTAATGGATTACTTGCTTTTTCAGAAATATGCGATATCCCATTCATAGGGATTCCCGGGACTATTGACAACGATATTTCTGGCACTGATTATACCCTTGGTTTTGATTCTGCAGTAAACACAGCAATTGAAAATATTGATAAAATAAAAGACACAGCCGAATCTCACAACCGCGTATTTATTGTAGAAGTAATGGGCAGGGATTCGGGTTACATTGCCATTCATTCAGGACTTGCCACGGGAGCAGATGCCATTTTAATTCCCGAGAGCGGCAAAGACCTCATTTATCTATTGGATAAGGTTAAAAATTACGATAGCGAAGATGCTTTTCTTGTCGTGGTTTCTGAAGGGGATGAAATAGGAGCCGAACTTGTTTCATCAAAAATAAAGGAAGTCAATCCCAATGTCGATTTACGCATAACAAAGCTTGGCCACATACAGCGAGGTGGAAATCCCTCTGCTTTAGATAGGATGTTGGGTATTAGGCTTGGGGTGGAAGCCGTAAAATCACTTTTACAAAGTGAAAATAATGTAATGGTTGGGATTTTAAACAATCAATTGCACTTAACCCCTTTTAGTGAAGTGGTCAAACAACATCAGGTCAATAAAGAATTGCACGAACTCTTAGAACTATTTGGAAAATAAAAACGAGAAAAATGAAAACATACATAGAGGAAAGACCTTGGGGAAACTTTGAACGCTTTACCCATAACGAGATTAGCACCGTAAAAATACTTACGGTTAATCCAAACGAAGAGCTAAGTCTACAGTTTCACCATAACAGGGAAGAATTCTGGAGAGTAATAGATGGAACGGGAACTTTCGTAATTGGCGACAATACCAAAGTTGGCCATAAAGGGGACGAATTTTTTATCCCGAAGGAAACCGTACATCAAATAAAAACATCTGATTCTTCTGTAAGCATCCTTGAAATTGCTTTTGGAAATTTTGATGAAAACGATATTGTCAGGCTAAAGGACAAATACAACAGGGAAGACCCCAAATAAATATTACAATATGGAACATACACATCAAATTAATACCAGAATACCCATAGAGAAAAAAGGGATACTGCTCAGTCCCACTAAATTGAAATTTGAGAGCAATGGGGTTTTAAACCCTGGAATATTTCAAGAAGGTGAAGAGGTGCATATCTTTTACCGTGCGGTGGAAGATGGCAATTACTCTACCATTGGATATGCCAAAACCAATGAGCATTTAGATCTCATAGAAAGGAAATCAAGCCCGTTAATAACTCGTGATTTTGATTATGAAAAACATGGTGTGGAAGATGCTCGTATTGTTAAAATTGAAGACACCTACTATATAACCTATACCGCTTATGACGGCATCAATGCCATGGGTGCTTTGGCAACTTCAAAAGACCTGAAACATTTTGAGAAAAAGGGGATAATCACACCGTTGATTACCTACAATGAATATAAATACCATTTGGAACATTGTGATCAGGAAAGATTGAACCCTAAATATTACCATTACTACAACTTGTTTGCACAAATTGGATTGGTAGATGAAAAACACAGGTATTTAAGAGATAAGGACATCGTATTATTCCCAAGAAAAATAAATGGTAAATTTGTAATGCTCCATCGTATATGGCCAGGAATACAAATAGTACAGTTTGAAAAATGGGAAGACCTTACCAAAGAGTTTTGGGAAGATCATATAAAGAACCTTCATGATCATATCCTCATGGATCCTCTATTTGATTTTGAAGTGAATTATCTCGGTGCCGGATGCCCTCCCATAGAAACAAAGGATGGTTGGCTGATGATTTACCACGGAGTTTGTGAAACCCCCGTTGGAAAGACCTATCACGCCGCCGCTGCATTACTGGATATTGATGACCCCTCAAAAGTAATTGGACGATTGCCCTATCCCCTATTTTCCCCGGTAGAGGAATGGGAACTGAAAGGTGTAGTAAACCACGTGGTGTTCCCAACAGGTGCGGCATTGTTCGGCGGCGACCTCCATATCTATTATGGAGCGGCCGACAAGCATACGGCGGTAGCTAAAGTAAGCCTACAACTATTATTGAGTGAATTAAAAAAAACAGCTATATCATGAAAAATCATAAAATTTTATTCGTATGCTCATATCCTCCACGCGAGTGCGGTATTGCTACTTTTTCACAAGATTTGATACGGACCTTGAAAAGATGCTTTGGCTCAACCATGGATATCGAGGTTTGTGCTCTGGAAAATGAATGCTGCGATGCTAATGATTATCCAGAAGAAGTTACATATAAAATAGATGCCCAAGAGTTAAATTCCTTTTTCAAAGTAGCTAATAAGTTAAATGAAAGGGACGATATTGGAATGGTTTGTATACAACACGAGTTTGGGCTGTTTGGAGGTGACTACGGTAGCCATTTAGTGGCTTTCCTTCTTAAGTTAGACATCCCAATCTCTTGTGTGTTTCATACGGTTCTTCCCAATCCTGATAAAAAAAGAACTAAAATAATGCAGGCGTTGGGTGATCTTTCCGAGAAACTGATCGTTCTTACCAATAAATCCGCAGAAATACTAGAAAGTGATTATCATATTGATACTAACAAAATAGCTGTCATACCCCATGGCACCCATATTGTACTATGGAAAGAAAAACAACGGCTTAAAAATAGATATGGCTTTCAAAATAAAAATGTGCTCTCCACATTTGGTTTATTAAGTGAGAATAAAAATATAGAAACAGCACTTCGTGCATTGCCAAAAATACTCCAAAAATTCCCTAACACAGTTTATCTGGTTTTAGGCAAAACACATCCTGATATAATAAAGAGAGAAGGCGAAACATATAGAAATGCGCTTTTAACAATAGTCGATGATTTAGATATTAAAGACCATGTCATTTTTATAAACGAATATTTGGAACTTACCAGGTTGTTGGAATACCTATCCTTATCCGATGTTTACTTATTCTCATCTAAAGATCCCAACCAGGCCGTTAGCGGCACTTTTGCTTATGCCATGAGTTGCGGAAACCCCGTTATATCAACACCTATTCCCCATTCCAAAGAATGTCTTGATCCCAGTACTGGTATTTTATTGAATGATTTTGAAGATCCCATAGAAATTAGCGACGCTGTTATCGATTTGCTGGAACAACCGTTCATAGCGACATCCATGGGTAAAAATGCCTTTGTTAAAATGCGTGCTTTTAGTTGGGAAAATGTAGCCATTTCCTATTCCGATATTTTTCAGGATTATTTGCAAGACAATAATTCTTTGGATTTTAGTTTGCCACCCATAAAAACAGACCATATTGAAGATATGACTACTGACTTTGGCATGCTTCAATTTTCAAATTTTAGTGAACCAGACACGTATTTTGGTTATACCCTTGATGATAATGCGAGGGCGTTAATAGCGATGCTTATGTATTATAAGCAAAAAAGAGATGGCAAAATCTTGAGGCTAATTGAAATTTATATGGATTTCATTGTGTTTTGCCAACAGGACGATGGACTGTTCTATAATTATGTAGATTATGAAGAGCAATTTACCAATCAGAATACCGAAGTAAATCTGGAAGATTCCAATGGCAGAGCCATTTGGGCACTTGGCTATGTGTTGTCTAATACAGAAAATTTACCAAAAAGTTTAGTAGCCAAAGCAGATAACTGTTTTAAGAACGTCATACATAATGCTGCAGATTTCAAATCACCAAGAGCTATTGGTTTTATACTAAAAGGACTTTATTATTATCAAGAAAATGAGCCTAAAACCCATTATAATCAGTTAGCAGATACATTGGCTCAAGAGCTCTTGCGCATTTTTAATATTACCAGTGATAAAAAATGGGAATGGTTTGAAGATTACCTGACCTATGCCAATAGTATATTACCAGAAGCACTTTTATATGCGTGGCTTATCACAAAAAATAAAAAATACAAGGACGTTGCCGAAACTACTTTCGACTTTTTATTGTCCCAATATTTTATGAAAGGGCAAATTAAAGTTATTTCTAACGACGGATGGTTTCACAAAAGGAACAAACGTACCTTTCATGGTGAACAACCCATTGAGGTGGCTTATACCATTCTTTCATTGAACCTGTTCTATAGAGTTACCCATAAAAAGAAATACGCCAAGCAATTACATACCGCATTTAGTTGGTTTTTAGGCAATAACCATCTCAAGCAAATTATGTATAACCCTGTTAATGGTGCCTGTTATGATGGCCTTGAAGAAGAAAATATTAATATAAATCAAGGTGCAGAATCCAGCCTGTGCTATTTATTGGCACGTTTAATTGTTGAAGATTACCCTTTGGAGGTGGGTCTTAAAGAAACTAAATCAGATTTAAAGTTAAAAGAAGGAATTAGTTTTAAGACATTGTCAAAGAGATCGTCCAAGAAAAGCGCATTGGTTAAAGCTTCAAAGTAGAACGTAATATATCAAAACAGCGTGTGCTTTTAATGCAGCAAAATAAAAAAATGAATAGCTATCAATGGTAGAAACTCTAAAAAATATAAACCCATTTATCCTTGGATTACTTATTAGTATGGGTATAGGCCTGATCCTTGGATTGGAACGTGAGTACGATAAGTTGAAGGAAGAACAAGGTTTTGCAGGCATAAGAACCTTCCCGATTGTGGCAATCATTGGTTTTATATTAGGCAACCTTACCGCAGCTTACACACCTTGGTTGGTCATTATTATTGCGGCAGCATTTCTTTTGTTCTTGCCTTTAAGTCATCTTTCCATAGTCCAAAAACATGTAATGACAGGCATAACAACCAATATGGCATTGTTCGCTACGTTAATTTTAGGTGTTATGGTTGCTAATCATTTGTACAAGGAAGCCGTTGCCACCGCAGTTATAGTGGTTACTTTGTTATCGTTAAAAACCACCTTCAATACATTCATAAAGAATATTACTTCAGAAGAGCTTTTTGCTTTTATAAAGTTTTCAATTATTGCGCTTCTTATTTTGCCTTTCTTACCAAATCAAGACTATGGACCCGAAGGTTTGTTAAACCCATTTGAGATTGGAGCCATTATAGTAATTGTCTCTTTTCTGAACTTTATTGGCTACTTTCTTGTAAAATATGTAGGTTCCAAACGTGGTATTTTGCTCACCGCAATTTTGGGCGGATTGATTTCAAGTACCGCTGTATCTTGGATTTATGCTTCCCGAAGTAAGGAATCGCCAGAACTTTCAAAACAATATGCCGCAGGTATCATTATAGCTTCTGCCATAATGTTTCCTAGACTCGCTATTTTGGCCTATATTTTCAATAGTGCCATACTTTCCTATTTAGTTATTCCATTTACCATTCTTACCCTTATCTGTTTAATAAGCGCATTGGTATTTATTAAAAAGAATACAGATGTCCCAAAAACAGCTATCAACCTTGGCAATCCACTCAATATTTGGAACGCCCTTGGGTTTGGTGGTATTTATGTGGTCATCCTGTTTTCGGTTTTTTATGGAAATCAATTTTTTGGCGAAAGCGGTTTGTACTATTCAGCCCTAATTGCAGGATTGGCAGATACAGATGCCATTACTATCAGTATGGCAAAATTTGGGTCTTTGGAAGAAAAACTCTCATTGGCCACCAATGTTATCATAACAGCAACCATAAGCAATATGATTGTAAAGTTGGGCATAACCTACTTTAAAGGTTCTAAAAAAACCGGAAAACTTGTACTGATGATTTTTGGAACTGTTGTCATAGTGGGCATAACATATATTTTAATACAGTTAGGAAATTAAAAAAAGTGAAATGAAAACAACCATATTTAGCACACATAAATTTGAAGAACCCTATCTGTTAAAAGCGAATGATGGCAAACATCAATTAAAACTGCTTGAGAGTCGTTTGACGGAAGAAACAGCTATTCTCGCAACAGGTTCCAAAACGGTAAGTCTCTTTACAGGTGATGATGCTTCGGCAAAAGTTCTTGAAAAATTAAGCACGTTAGGCGTAAAAAATATTGCTCTGCGTTCTGCAGGTTTCAATCACGTTGATTTATTAAAAGTAGCTGAATTGGATATGAAGGTAGCCCGTGTTCCTGCCTATTCACCTTATGCCATTGCAGAACACACAATGGCTTTGATACTTGCATTAAACCGCAAACTGATTAAGGCAAACAACAGGGTGCGCGAACACAACTTCTCATTAAACGGACTTACGGGTTTCGACCTAAACGGAAAAACTGTCGGTGTCATAGGAACAGGAAAAATTGGGTCTGTACTCATAAAAATACTTCACGGATTTGGCTGCAATATTCTTGCCCAAGATATAGAAGAAAACAAAGACCTGATTGATAAATATGGTGTAATCTATACTGACTGTGCAACGCTCTGTAAGCACGCAGATATAATAAGCCTGCACGCGCCATTAAAAGCTTCAACAAAACATTTGATTGATGCAAAACATATCGCACTTATGAAAACAGGTGTCATGCTCATCAATACAAGTCGCGGAGGGCTGGTCGATACCAAAGCGGTCATACAAGGTCTTAAGACGAAAAAAATAGGGTATTTAGGATTGGATGTCTATGAAGAGGAAGAAGGATTGTTTTTTGAAGACCATTCTGATGACATTTTGCAAGACGATGTGATTGCTCGATTAATGACCTTTAACAATGTTTTAATAACAAGCCATCAAGCCTTTTTAACAGAAACAGCATTGACCAATATCGCTGAAACCACCATATATAATTTGGATTGCTTTGATAAAGAAATCCTTTCTGGGAATGAAATATCTGTCAATTAGTTTAAATAATTAAAACATAAAAAAATGAAAAACATACTCGTACCTACCGATTTCTCGAAAAACTGCACTAAAGCAGCAAATCTTGGTATCGAAATAGCCAAACTATACGATGCAGAGATACACTTTTTACATCAAATGACTACCCCTGTTGATTGGGTAAAACTGGATAAACATAAAGAAAAAAGGTATCCCGAAACTTTAAAGGAAATAGGTGTTGCCAAATCCAAGTTACGCGAACTGGAAAGAATGGCAGAACGCCAAGGACTTAAGTGTAGAACCTTTCTTCAGTTTGATTCCGGACAGAAAGATATTTTAGAACATTCTGGTCATTTTCATCACGATTTCATCATTACTGGCAGCAGTGGCACCAAAGGTGTTATTAGGGAAATAACAGGAAGCAATGTTGAAAAGATAGTTCGAAAAGCCAATGCGCCCATTATCGTTGTCAAAGAAGAGAACGTAACGTTTCCCTTTAAGGATATTCTATTTGTTTCTTCTTTTGAAGAGGATGTCACTTATCCATTTCAGGAAGTCTTATCCATAGCCGAAAAATGCGATGCTAAAATCCACTTATTGCGAATAAACACAGAAACCGACTTTAATAGCATAGAGCTTGGATTGAACCCTGTCAAAGAATTTCTCGAAAAATTTCCCAATCTGAAGAATTTCTCAATGAGCGTCCATAACGAGTCTTCTGTAGAGGCAGGTATTAATACTTTTTTAAAACATCAGCCAGCAGATTTACTTGCAATGAGCACCCACGGAAAGACTGGCTTTCTGAACTTATTTTCAAAAAGTATCGCTGAAGGGGTCACAAATCATTCTACACTACCTGTAATGACTATACATATTTAAAAAATACATATCCATATGTCAGATAGCTTAAAACATATTCAGGAAAAACCATTTTATCGATTACTCTTTGGGAGAACGGCTTTACCAATAATCACAATTCTAGGAATAGCCTTGTTGTATGTTATTCTGATGTCAATGATTGACCACAGCACTTTGCCATTTCACATCATCATTGCGGTTGCTGCATTAACAAAAACCATTGTGATTACCACAACTACTTTGAAGCAGCTTTCACAACTTATGAAAATTTGCCATTCATTAGAGCGATTACTTTGGGTGTTTGGATTAATACTAATCATTAGTATTTTTTCTTTTGCGACTGATTACACCTGTCTTTTTCAGTTTAGTCATACAACATTTGAAGGTGTTCCTGATTATTCAAATTCATACATATACAACCTATACCATTTCTTTTACTTCAGTGTTATAACGTTTTCTACAGTTGGATATGGTGATATTACACCAGTCTCCGAAATTGCCAAGTTTGTTGTTATGCTCGAAATATTTTTAAGCTTTTTCCTTATCGTTTTTGCCTTAGCAAACATCAAAAAAATACATATCAATGAATAGCATAACCATTATAAAAGCAAGTGGGGATAAAGCCCCTTTTCAAGTTGAAAAGTTAATCAGTTCCTTGCAGAGAGCTGGAGCAAAAAAAACTGTGATTGAGCAAATTGTAAAAGAAACTGAAAAAGTCATTTACGATGGAATTACCACAAAAAAAATCTATCAAATGGCTTTCAAAATGTTAAAGGGTAAATCAAGAGTCAGTGCATCGAGATACAAACTGAAGAAAGCAATTATGGAACTTGGACCCACGGGCTTTCCATTTGAAAAATTTGTCGGCAAAATTCTGGAGCAAGAAGGCTTTCAAGCAGAAGTTGGTGTCATTGTGCAAGGACATTGTGTACAACATGAAGTAGATGTAGCGGCTTTAAAGGACAACAAACACTACATGATTGAATGTAAATATCACAGTGACCAAGGTAGAACTTGCAACGTAAAAATTCCACTTTACATACAGTCCAGGTTTCTGGACGTAGAGAAACAATGGCAAAAGCAACCTGGTCATCAAATGAAGTTTCATCAAGGATGGGTATATACAAATACAAGACTTACAACCGATGCTATTCAATATGGAACATGTATGGGATTAGGTCTCGTAAGTTGGGATTATCCAAGAGAAAATGGTCTCAAAGATAGAATAGACCAATCTGGCCTACATCCCCTAACAGCTTTGACTACTTTGACCAGAGCTGAAAAAACAAAATTATTGGATGAAGGCATCGTACTCTGTAAAGAGCTTCACGAAAGTCCGAAGTTGTTGGAAAAAATAGGAGTACCTAAATCCCGACATAAAAATATCCTCATAGATTCAAGTGAATTATGCAAAACCCACACATACAATAAGCAATGAAAAATAACAAAATAAACATCCATTTTTTAGGAGCGGCAGGCACAGTAACCGGTTCAAAATATCTGGTAGATACAGGAGATAGAAAGATACTGATAGACTGCGGTCTTTTTCAGGGATTGAAAGAATTGCGCCTTAAAAACTGGGAGTACCCACCTGTCAATGTTGCTGATATTGATGCTGTTTTACTTACTCACGGTCATATGGACCATACAGGATATTTGCCAAGATTGGTAAAGCAAGGTTTCAAAGGGCCCATCTATGGTACCAATCCCACCTTGGATATAGCAAAAATCATATTGAATGATAGTGCCAAAATACAAGAACAAGAAGCCGAACGTGCCAATAAAGAAGGCTATTCCAAACACAGTCCTGCGGAACCACTTTACGATTTAAATGATGTAGAAAAAACAATCCCTTACTTCAAAGGAGTACCACCCTCGCAATGGCTACCCATTCTCAAAGATGTAAAGGCGAGGTTTCAATACAATGGACACATCCTTGGTGCTACACACATTGAGTTAGATATACGCGGGAAACGTTTTGTGTTTTCAGGTGATATAGGCAGAACAAACGATTTACTGCTTTTTCCACCCTTAAAACCAAAAAAGGCGGATGTCATATTTATAGAATCAACATACGGAGGAAGGTTTCATCCTGATGAAGTGGAAGCCATTCCGCAGATTGAAAAATTAGTCAACGACACCATAAATCGAGGCGGCAGTCTATTTATCCCCAGTTTTTCGGTAGAACGTGCCCAATTGATGATGCTTATTTTTTGGAGGTTACTCAAGGAGAACAAAATCCCCAAAGTAAAAATGATTATGGATAGTCCAATGGGTGCCAACGTATTGGAACTGTTTCATAGAACTCGGGATTGGCACAGATTGGAAGACAACGAATGTGACGAAATGT
>MDTG01076168.1_pt1 | contig 12813 bp, 12 predicted proteins | sample 811421 | NCBI WGS metagenome assembly MDTG01 (sample SAMN05326645, study PRJNA326480) | marine metagenome | isolation source: seawater | place: Pacific Ocean: South East | collected 2011 | reverse complement strand
TAGTATATGGTCGTAATACTTTTTATTCAGTTGCTCTACCACTCGCGAGACCTGGTATATTTGCTGGTCTTGCATTAGTTTTGATGGAAACAATTTCAGATTTTGGAACAGTAGAATATTTCGCTTTAGAAACACTAACTCTAGGTGTTTTTAATGTTTGGCTTGGTATGAATAGTTTATCAGGAGCATCCCAAATATCTTCAGTTTTATTTTTATTTGTAGTTGTTTTATTAACAATTGAATATTTAGCCAGAAGAAGACAAAGATTTCACGAAAAAAGTAGCGGTCAAAATATTCTTGAATCCGAATCCATTACAAACTCAAAAAAAATTATTTGTTTTTTAATATGTTTAATTCCAATAGTTTTGGGTTTTGCAATCCCAGTTTCTATTTTGCTAAACTTTGTTTTAAGTGGATTTTCTATTATTAATTTTATAGAAATATTTCAAATTTCACTAACCACTATTTTAGTTGCCTTATCAGGTGCATTATCTGTCATGCTGATTTCTGTCCTAATGATTATTATTTCAACTTATCAGTCTAATAGATTGCAAAAGGGTATTATTTTTCTTGCTTCATGTGGCTACGCTTTACCAGGAACAATATTAGCAGTGGGAATAGTTATCTTTGTTGGATGGCTAAATGAAATATTTTATTTTAAAATAAGTTATGTTGCAGGTGGTTTTATTGTCTTAATATTTGCTTATATTACTAGATTTCTTGCAGTAGGTAACGCTGCTATTAGATCGGGTATTCTTAAAATACATCCTAATGCTATGGATGCATCTAAAACTATGGGCGTTGGTTTTTTTAAAAGTATAAACAAAATTATAGTACCACTAATTTTTACAAACATATTAGTAGGGGGTATACTTGTATTTGTTGATATTTTAAAAGAGCTACCAATTACACTTTTGTTGAGACCATTTAATTTTGAAACTTTGGCTACGTATGTTTATCAATATGCTTCTGATGAATTATTACAAGAATCATCTTTTGCAGCCCTTATTATAGTTATTGTTGGTTTGGGTCCTGTAATATTTTTAAATTCAACTATACAAAAAGTATCTCAAAAAAAACAAAGTAATTAATTTTGAAATACAAATGTTTGACTTTCGTCAATTTCAATTTCTACAGCTGAAGATTCATCTGGAATAAAATTTGATGGCATATGACTATGAACATGTACTATTTCGTTATTATTATTTAATACTGAAATGTGTATAAAGCTAAATGAACCCATCATTTTTGATGCCATAACTGTGCCTTTGACACCATTTACAGGTGTTGGTTTTTTGCTTAATTTAATACCCTTTGGCCTTACGTGAACAGTAACCTCTTTATTTTCTAATTCTACTTTAGTCTTAACTTTTCCTATAGGTGTATCCACAAAAGAATTCGTTACCCTTCCTGTAAATAAATTTGTTTCACCAAAGAATTCTGTAACATATGAATTTATAGGTTGATTGTATAATTCATTTGGAGACCCAGTTTGAACTATTTCACCAGTATTGTTTATAATACTAATTTGGTTAGAAATAAACATAGCTTCAAATGGATCATGTGTGACAATAATTGATGAAACATTTGATTTTTGAAGAAAGTGCAATGTATCATCTCTTACCTCTTCTCTAAGATTTAAATCTAAACTAGAAAACGGCTCATCCAAAAGCAATAAATCTGGTTGAGCAATAATCGATCTGGCTAATGCAACTCTCTGTTGTTCACCACCACTTAATTCATGTGGATATTTATTTAGAGAATTAGGAAGTTTAATTAAATCAATTATATCTTCAATTGTATAGTTAGAATTTTTGAAATTAATTGGATACTTTATATTTTCTTCTACAGTAAGATGAGGGAAAAGAGCATAATCCTGAAATAAAAAACCAATTTTCCTTTTTTCAGTTTTTAAATGTTTTTTAGAAGAACTAACTTCAACATTATTTAAAAAAATTTTGCCTTCTTGTACCTTTTCTAAACCAGCAATTAATTTTAAAAGAGTGGTTTTTCCACTTCCAGAAGGACCAAGAAGACATGCAATTTTATCTTTTTTTAGTTCCAAATTAATATTATTCAAAATATTTTTTTTTTGAATTTTATGGCTTAAATTTTCAATTTTTACTGCGTGCATATTATGTGCTTATAGCAGGGTACTGCACGTTAACAAGTGGTATCCATTCTTTTAATTTTTTTATACGATTTTTAGGAGATGGATGAGTACTAAAAAATTCGGAAGGACCAGATCCTCCAGAGTCTTCTACCATCCGCTCCCAAACTTTATAAGATTCATTAACATTATAACCTGCTAAACTAGAAAATATTAATCCTAAATAATCCGCTTCTGATTCTTGACTACGATTAAACGGAAGATTCAATCCAAATTGACGAATATATCCCGCAGCCTTAGGCAGTCTTTGCCCTAAAATTAATTGTTCTAGAGCCATTGTACCTACATCAGCCAAAATTGCTGTACTTGCTCTTTCAGCTGAGTGTCTTGCTACAGCATGAGCAACCTCATGTCCCATAATTGAAGCTATACCATCTTTATTTTTCGCTATTGGTAATATCCCAGTATAAAAAGCAATCTTACCCCCTGGCATACACCATGCGTTTTTTGTTTGATCATCATCTACGAGTATAAATTCCCACTGAAAATTTGTAGTTGGATTCTCTTTATGATTTACTTGATAATATGCATTAATAGCATCACGTATGTTAAATCCAATGTCTACAATTTCATTATACTCTTTTGTGCCTGTAATAAGTTTTGATTGAGATTTGAAATTTTCGTAAGCTGGAAATGTTTTAGAATAAAGAAAATCATCAGATACAATGTTTAGTTGTTTCCTTTCTGACATAGGCACTTCAGCACATGATGATAATAATAAACTTGTACCACAAGCACAGCTTGCACCATGAATAAATTTTCTTCTTGATAATTGTAATAATTTTGGCATTTAATATCTAAATATAAAAAAATTCATATGAACTCAACAAATCAAATTCCAAAAGCTGAAATACATGTGCATCTTGAAGCAACAATTACCCCTAATTTATGTCGAAAATTTGCGGATAAAAACAAAGTTGATTTACCTAAGGATATTTTTGGCAATAAATATGCTTATGAATGGTCAGATTTTTATGATTTTATAAAAAAATATGACTTGGTTACCTCAGTAATCCATACTCCTGAAGATTATTTTGAACTCACTTATGAATATTTAAAAGATTGTGCTTCAAATGGAGTGATATATGTTGAAGCAATGGTCTCTTCAACACATGCTAAGTTAAAAGGCATGTCATACCATTCTTTTTTAGAAGGTGTTAATGAAGCCTCAAAAAAAGCAGAAACTGATTTTGGTATAATTTCTAGGTATATTATGAACGGCATTAGACATTTAGGTCCTGAATCTGTTTACAAGACTGCAAGGGAGGTTCTTGATAATCCAGTTCCGTTATTAGTAGGTTTTGGTTTAGCGGGTGATGAGTTACATTTTCCACCGACTCTTTTTCAGTCAACTTTTGATATGCTTTATCAAGAAAATTATCCTATTACTGTTCATGCAGGTGAATGGGATGGACCTGAAAATATTCGGAATGCTATCAACTTACTCCATCCAACCAGATTAGGACATGGTGTTCGATCAATTGAAGACCCTGATTTAGTAAAAGAAATTATTGATAAAGATATCATATTAGAAACATGTCCAACAAGTAATATTGCAACTAAAATATATCAAGATTATAATAGTCACCCTGTTAAAACTTTATTTGACCAAGGGGTTAAAGTGACTGTAAATTCTGATGACCCACCATTTTTTAATGCAACTATTCAAGGAGAATATAAGGTAATGGAAAATCTTGGTTTAAATCAAAAAGAACTTACTTCACTTACCCACAATGCCATAAAATATTCTTTTTGTGATGAAGAAAATAAAAATAAATTATTAACTAAATTAAACTAGATAATTTTACCAGAGGTCTCGCTCCATAATGCGATATAATTTCTGCAGAAGCGATTGAAGCATAATTACCACATTCTTTCATATTGTTGTTTCTTGAATATCCGAATAAAAAACCAGCAGCAAATAAATCCCCAGCTCCTGTTGTGTCGATAACTCTATCTACTTTTTGAGCAGCAACTTCTATTACTTCACTGCCAGAAACTATTACTGATCCACTACTGCCTTTAGTTATTGCAGCAGTAATTTTTAATGATTTAGCATATTCGAGACTTTCTTCAAAACTTGTTGTTTCAGCCATAGCTTTAATTTCATCTTCATTTGCAAAAAGAATATCTACATCATTTGTTATTAATTCTTGAAAAGACTCACGATGGCGATCAACACAAAAAAGATCAGATAATGTAAAAGCGATTTTTTGATCATCTGATTTACAGATATCCACCATTTTTTTCATTGCCATTTTAGCTTTATCATTATCCCACAAATATCCTTCTAGATAAGCAATTTTATGATTTTTAATATCTTCCTCTTTAATATCTTCTGGTCCAATAAGTGTTCCTGCTCCTAAAAAAGTGCACATAGTTCTTGTACCATCATCTTCAACAAATATTGTACAACAACCTGTAGAAATATCAGGAGAAGTAAAGCCCAGAGGAAATTTTAATCCTTCTCTAACCATATCTTTTTGAAGATAGGTCCCAATATCATCATTTTTTATTTTGCCAATAAAGCTTCCATTTCCACCAAAAGAAGTAATGCCAAACATTGAATTACCTAAAGAGCCTCCTCCAACCATATCTTTGATGGAATAACTATTATGGAGATTGTTTTTAAGATCTTCATCAATTAAATTCATTGAATCTCTATTTATTTGATGTTTTTCTATTTCATTTTTATTAGAGGGTATAATAGCATCGACCATTGCATTACCTATACCTACTACATCGAGTCTTTCAGTCATTTTGATTTTATCATTGTTGGAATAATTTGAACTATAACTACTCCTGCAAAAATTGCAATACATCCATATATTTTATTTTGGTCTAAAAATTCGTTAAGCATATACCATCCTGCAATAGCAGCAAACACTGACTCCATAGATAGTATTATTGCGGCAGGAGCAGGATTAGCTTTTTGTTGAGCAATAATTTGAAGAGTATAACCTATGCCAGCCGATATAATGCCTGTAAAAAGAATTTCAAACCATTCTATTCTGATATTTTTCAAATCAGGATTTTCAAACATGAAAGCAATTACTAATGAAAACAAAAAAACAATAAAATATTGAACAGAGCCAAATATAAAAGGGCTATTCAACTCTTTCATAAAAATATCTATAAAAATAATATGTAAAGCAAAGCTCAGAGCTGCAATAAATAATAAAGAATCAGATTTTTGTATTTCTATAGATTGGTTAGATGATAGTAGGTATGACCCGTACAGACATAATAAAATTGCAACCCATATTACCCAGTGTAGTTTTTTTTTAAAAAAAAATTTAGAAATAATTGCTACTATTGGAACATATAGTGTGCTTAAAAAAGCAACATTTGATACTAGCGATACTTGTAATGCATATTGTTGTAAACCCATTCCACAGAATAAAAAAAATCCAGTTATTAAACATAAATATGTATATCTTTTTGATGAAAAAATTTTATTAAAATTTTTTTTTTCAAATAAAATTGCTAAAGGCAAAACAGTTAATAGGGCAAAAAAGAATCTTGCAAAACTAAATGTAAATGGACCTATAGTTTCCATTCCTGTTTTTTGGTAAACAAAAGCAACTCCCCATATTAAAGGTGGCACTAACATTAATAAATTTGCTTGCTTGGTATTCATAAAAAATTAATAGATTATTTAGTTTGTTATATCTAATTGTTTACTTTGATTTATCCACCAAGAGTCTATCACTATTCCATATAGTGGAATTTCATCAGGATACTCTAAAAAATTCCAATAAGCTATTCTGTCCATATTACTGTGATATAGTGGTATTACATAATGACCCCATAGAAGAACCCTGTCTAAAGCATGAATTACTGTTGTAAGCTCCTTTCTTGATTGAGCACTAATTAATTTTTCAATAAGAGCATCTACAGCAGGACTATCTACCCCAGCATAATTTCTACTTCCATCCTTTTTACCTACTTCTGAGCCCCAATAAAATTGCTGCTCATTTCCAGGACTTAAACTTACGCCCCAGTATCTTTTAATCATATCAAAATCATAATTTAATAACCTGGCTTGATATTGGGATGAGTCAACAGTTCTCACATCCATTCTTATCCCTAAGATTTCAAGGTTTTTTTGAAATGCAAGAGCAATCTTTTCATCAGAGGGACTGATAATTAAAAACTCAAATCTGAATTCCTTTCCATCTTTCATTAATTTACCATTTTCAATAAACCAACCTTCTTCCTCCAATATTTTTTTTGCATAACGTAAATTTTTTCTTGGATTACCGCTTCCATTAGTAACTGGCGGTTTAAATGATTTAGAAAATACTTCAGGTGGAATATGGTCTTTCCAAGGATTTAAAAGTTTTAACTCTTCTTTTGTAGGTAATCCTGAAGATGCTAATGGTGAATTGTCAAAATAACTATCAGTTCTAACATAGGCATTTTCATGTAAAACTTTATTAATCCACTCATGATCATATGCATAACTTAGTGCAAGACGTACACGACGATTTTTAAACACATCTTTTCTTGAATTCATAACTAGCGCATTCATTCCTACTGGCCTATCATTTTGCATTTCTTTTATAATAACTTCTCCACTATCTACTGCTTCAAAATCATATTCTGTAAACCACCTTTTAACATTATATTCACGACGATAATCATATTCGCCTACTTTAAAACCTTCCATCAATACACTTGAATCTTTGTAATAATCGTAAATAATAAAATCAAAATTATAATGACCCTTATTTACAGGTAAATCTTTTGCCCAATAATTATCAACACGCTTATATTTAATTTGACGACCAGGTTCTAAACTTTCTATAGCATATGGACCACTTCCAAGTGGTATATCTAAAAAGGTTTTAGTTACATCTATATTCTCATAATATTTTTTTGAAATTATTGGCAAGAAACCGGCTACAATTAGTGGTAATTCTTTATCTTCATTATTTATAAAATTCATTTTTATACCCAAATTACCTATCAATTCGGTAGAGACTACTTTCCCATAAGTTTTCTTTTGGTTAGGTGTGCCTTTATTTTGAAATGTTTCTAAACTAAACAAAACATCTTCCCGCGTAATTGGACTACCATCATGAAATTTTGCATTTGGATTTAAATAAAAAGTTATTGATGATCTATCTTTGGGCATATCAGCGTATTCTGCTATTAATCCATAAAGTGAAAAAGCTTCATCCCACACCCTTCTCATTAATGTATCATTTAGATACCCTAAACCTGCAGCCTTACTTCCTTTAAAAGCAACTCTATTTAAATTATCAAAAGAGCCATACGAACCAAATTTAATTGTACCACCCTTTGGTGCTTCAGGATTTACATAATCCAAGTGAATAAAATCTTCAGCATATTTAGGCTGTCCATGCATTGCAATGCCATGCATTTTTTTTGCTAAAACACTTGAATTAAAAAAATTTATTAAAAGAAAAAGAAGAGAAATAAGAAGCTTAAAATGCATTTGGTATTCCTATCAATTTTATTCTATTTTATAAAGTGCTTCTTTCTTAATCTTTAAATTTGCGTTCAGTAATATATATAATTGTTATGAAAATACTCAATTCCGAAATAACACCTTACAATGTCTATTTAAATAGGCGTAAATTTATTAAGTCCACTATAAGTGCAAGTATTGCATCATCTATACCCTTGGCTTTAAGAGCAAATCATTCAGATAATTCTGAAATATATAATAAATATTTGGATGATAATGATAAACTTAATAAGTTTAGTGAAATAACATCTTATAATAATTTTTATGAATTTTGGGCAGGTAAGGGTGACCCGGCAAAATATTCTAATAAATTTAAACCTTCGCCTTGGAGTATTACTTTTGAGGGACTCGTAAATAAACCAAAAACTATCGATTTAGATGAAATATTAAACAAAATTACAATTGAAGATAGAGTGTATAGACTTAGGTGTGTTGAGGCTTGGTCAATGGTAATACCATGGCAGGGATTTCCACTTTCCAATTTAATAAAAATTGCTGAACCTCTAAATTCTGCAAAATTTATTGAATTTGAAACTATTTTTCGTCCTGAGGAGATGCCCGCTCAAAAAACTAAACTATTGCCGTGGCCTTATGTTGAAGCACTTAGAATTGATGAAGCAATGAACCCGCTAACAATTTTATCAACAGGTTTGTATGGTCATAAATTACCTAATCAAAATGGATCGCCAATTAGATTAGTTGTGCCTTGGAAATATGGATTTAAATCAATTAAATCCATTAATAAGATTCGCTTTCTTGAAACAAGACCAGTTTCAACCTGGCAATCCATAGCTCCACACGAATATGGGTTTTATTCTAATGTCAATCCCAATGTAGATCATCCAAGGTGGAGCCAAAGCACAGAAAGAAGAATTGGAGAGTTCAAAAGAAGAAAAACATTAATGTTTAATGGTTATGAAGAGGAAGTTTCCTATATGTACAAAGATCTAGATTTACAAAAATTTTTTTAGTTGATGTTACTGACTAAAAATTATCAGCAACTTAAGCCTCTGATATTTATATCACTTTTAATTCCAAGCTTTATATGGGTCTTTCAATTTTTTAATGGAAATTTGGGCGTTAATCCTATTGAAAATTTAATGGATAAAATGGGTTTAATGGCATTGCGGATTATTATTTTAACTTTATTAGTTTCATCATTGGCGGATATTAAATCTTTTAAATCAATTATTGTTTTAAGAAGAATGATAGGTTTATTTGCTTTTTATTATGTTTGTCTTCATTTTTTAACCTACGTGGTTTTAGACCATTTTTTTGATATTACATTTATTTTTAAAGATATAGCTAAAAGACCATTTATTACTTTTGGCTTTATTAGTTTTATATGTCTAATTCCTCTAGCTATAACATCCAATAAACTTAGCCTTAGAAAGTTGGGTTATAAATTATGGAAAAGAATTCATTATTTGATTTATATAGCTGCAATTTTATCTAGCTTTCATTTTTATATGTTGGTGCGTGCAAACAAAACAGAACCTTTAATTTATATAATAATAATTATACTTCTTTTATCTTACAGAATGTTTACGAAAGTTATTTTTCCTCGTCTATTTCGGTAACAGGATTTAACTCCATACCAGCTGGAGTAATATTTCTAGGTAGAGGCGTATATTGCGATTCAATATCTGTTGGTTTTGTTCTTTTAGCCATTCTGTATAAACCAAACAAACCAAGTAATCCGTGAATTATAAAAAGATAAATAAAAAAACCATTTGGTCCTAATAAAGTCATTGTTCCTGCAACAACTAAAGGTCCTAATATTGAACCAATTCCAATTAATATATTAAATGTAGAGCTAGCAGAAACAATTTGATTGGGTTTTAAAAAGTCATTAACATGAGCTACTGCAAGAGAAAACATGGGAAGGCACATGCTTGCATATAAGGCGGTTATAATAAAGAATAATATTAGAGAAATGTAAGAAGAAATTACTATAAATATACTTAATCCTGCAGCTATAAATGTAACGGCAATTAATATTACTCTTCGATCAATTTTATCTGACAAAAAACCTATAGGCCATTGTGATAATGCTCCAAAAGATGAGATAATAACCATAAATATTGATACTTCTAATACACTTAGCCCCTTTGAGGATGCATAAATCGCTCCGTATCCAAACACTGCGCTATGAGTTAATCCGGTAAATAAAGCGGCAACAAATCCCAATGGTGATAAAATATAAAATTCTTTTATAGAGAAGTATTTTGGGTCGGTTATATCTGGCTGATCAGTTTTAGATAATAATATTGGTAACAAAGCGAATGATAATAATATTGAAACTAAAATAAATAGATCAACTTTTGATGGATCGCTTAGATTTAATAATAATTGACCAAGACCAACAAATACAAATGTAACAATCATATATATTCCTAAAAGTTGACCTCTGGTTTGGTTTGTTGATCTATCATTTAGCCAACTTTCCATAATTACATAAATACCTGATAAACTTATACCTGTTATGATTCTGATTATAAACCATGAGACTGGATCAAGAAAAATTGAATGAAGTAAAATTGCAATAGACGCCAAAGAAGCAAGTGCTGCAAAAACTCTGATATGACCTACTCGACGTAGAAAAATTGGTATTAAGATTGCTCCTGTTAAATAACCTACATAATAACCTGCTATAATTACTCCAGCTGATACAAACGAGAATCCTTCAATAACAGAACGAACACCAATTAATGTTCCTTGCAGTCCATGACCTAAGCAAATAATTGCAAAGCCAAAAAAAATAGCCCAAGTATTACGTAGGACAGCAAGCATAATATAATGTGTCTAAAATTTATTTTAGTATTCTTCTTCAGTATCTTCAGTAGGTTTTATTCCTACATCAACAGCTGGATCAATATCAGTTTCATCTTCAAGTAGTACAGTATCGTCTTCTATATTATCTTCTGAATTATCTAAATCTAAATTTTCTATATCTAAATCATCTTCCTTTTCTTTTGGTTTAGGCGGTATTGGATTAGTTAAAGGAGCTGCATTTGTTGTGCCTGGTTTTCTTCCTCTACGAGGTCTAGACATAGTAGTAACTTCAATTTCTTTACCGCATTCGGGACACTCTAATTCAGTTCTCCCTAAATCATAGTATTGTTTACTGCACATTGGGCATATTCTTTTAAGCCCCCATGATTCATCATACATAGTTAATCTTCCTTTTTTATAAATATTTTACCACAATAACTGCAAACAATTTTACTGGTCTCGTTAAATGAATAGTAAACTGTCGGGTGTCCTAAACTATCTTTGCCACCGTCGCAAGATATAGTTTCTGTATCAGGTTCGACTTTTATTGTTTCTACTTCCATATTTGCTCATATAAAAAATATAGCTCTATAAGTCTATATTTTTTGGCGTAATTCATTTGCTATTTTAATACTCTCCTCAAAATAAGCATGATGTTTAGGCAATAATTCAAAATTTAAGTTTGGGTTTTTTGGAAGAGTTATTTCATCAAAAACTTTATTAAATGGTATTGATCCCCAACCAAGAGGAAGGTGAATATCCCCCAAACCATAACTAACAGCCTCTTGTTGAATATAAGTTCTCATTTCCTGAAGAACTCCAAAGGAGTCATGCATATGCAAATGTTCACTTAAAGGAGCCATTTCTTTGATTTCATCAATAAAGTGAGAATTACGATATAAACAATTAATATATGCATGTGAAAAGTCCAAACAAGCTTTTATTCTAGAATTATTAATTTTATTTAAATTAAATGCAATCTCACTAGGTAATGGTGCATAGCCATTTTCTTCAAAAGGAAATAAACATTCTATTGCAAGTGTAACATTGTTTTTATCGGCCAGTTCTGCAACTTCTGCATAGCAGTCATTTTGTTTTTTTAATAGATCTTCATATTTTGATTGATTTTCAAAATTATTTGAAGATGTATAACCAAAATGTGTGACTAAATGTGTAGCACCAATTTCACCCGATACCTCAATATCTTTTATAAGTATTTCTTTATGGTCATTAAAAAATTTTTCATCCATTAAATTTACAGATAATTCTCCATGAACAGTATAGTCAAAATTATATTGATTAATTATCGATTTTAATTTTTTTAATTCACTCAGTAATATTTTTTTTCCAACGATTATATCAATTTCATAAATAGGGAGTTCTACAGAATCGATTCCCAAGTTTTTAAACTTATCAAGTTGTTCAGATAGGTTGTCTAAATTTTCAGATGGTAATGAAGCAGAAAAACCAATTTTACTCATATTTATTATTTACTTATAGAATTTGAAAATAAACTATTGTTATGCCAACTACAATTAAAATTGATGGTATGATTCTTTTTAATGCATTTGTCTCATATAAAAATTTCATTCCAATAATGGTTGCAAACACTATACTAACTTCTCTGATACTAGAAACATATGCAATTTCAATATATTGCATACCCCAAACTACAATCGAATAACTTAGTGTAGCAAAAAAACCAGCAGCAATCCCAGATTTAATTGTAAATGTATTTTTTTTTCTAAAACCATTTTTAGAAAAAATAGCCATGATTAATATAGGTACTCCATTTAGGGCTATTAACCAAAAGATGTAAGAAAAACCATTTTCAGATTTTCTCACACCGATACCATCTATTAAAGTGTAAGCAGTAATTAATAGAGCTGTTGAAGCAGCTAGAAAAAATGCAGGTTTATTAAATTTATTTTTTGTTGAATGAGAGATTAAAAAAAGACCACTACAAACTATTAAAATACCAAAAAACCCTAATAAGCTAATCGACGAAGTTAAAAATAATAAACTAATAATTGCAATTAACAACGAAGACCCTCCTCTTGAAATTGGATATACATAAGAAAGGTCACCAAACTTATAGGAGTATATGACATTCAATCTATACAAAACGTGAATGATTATTGTTGCAATTAAAAAATACCAAATTTCTAAAGTTGGCAAAGGAACAGTAAAAGTAAGTGGAATAAAAATTACTAATTCCATTATTGACGTTATTCCCATTAGAGACAAAGGGTTAGAGCTAGATTTAATTATTGCACTCCATATTGCATGACTTAGGGCAGAAAAGAGAATTAATATAAAAATAAAATTTATTGACAAAATAGTTTGTAAATAAGAATTTACTTCATACCTG
>MDTG01035795.1_pt1 | contig 12813 bp, 9 predicted proteins | sample 811421 | NCBI WGS metagenome assembly MDTG01 (sample SAMN05326645, study PRJNA326480) | marine metagenome | isolation source: seawater | place: Pacific Ocean: South East | collected 2011 | reverse complement strand
TGTTTTTTGGTATTTTTGTATATGCAAGCTCTCTAAGAATATATTTTGTATTTTTTGCAACCTTATATTCCATTGGAAGGGAGGAAATAAATTTAAATAAATCTAAATCTAGAAAAGGAATTCGAGTTTCCAGTGAGTAATTCATAGCTGCCCTATCAACCTTAGTTAAGATATCTGTTGGAAGATAGTGCATTGTATCAACCGCCATCATTTTCATGATTGGATTAGAAAAGTCTAATTGGTCATGTAGTGAAAAAAAATCTGTTGCGTTATTAGATCCCATAACAAGAAACTCTTCTGGAGAACTGATCTGAGAACATAATTCTAAATGGTAGCTCTCAATGTTTTTTGCATCAATTATTTTTAGAAATTTTTCAATTTTTAGCATTAAATCTTTGTGATTAGACTCTCTCAATATTAATGCAAGAGCTTTTAGTTGCTCTGGACCAAGATAAGAGAGAATTCTTTTGAATACCGCTTTCAATGAGTGGGGGATATTTGAGAGAAGTTTCCAGTATTTCGAGGCAATAAGATATCGATTATACCCACCAAAAAGCTCATCTGCTCCGTCTCCAGATAATGCTACTGAAACATGATTGCTTGTAAATTTAGATAAAAGAAGTGTGGGAATTTGAGAAGAATCAGCAAATGGTTCGTCATAAATTTGATGAAGTTTAGGAATCATTTCAAGAGAGTCCTCAGGCGAAACAATCAGCTCATGATGAGTGGTTTGTAAGTACTTAGCTATTGTTCGAGCATGAGCTGATTCATCAAATTCTATGTGATCAAAACCAATTGAAAATGTATCAATATTTTGACCTGAGTTTTCCTGCATTAATGCTGCAATTGTGCTTGAATCAATACCACCAGATAAAAAACATCCCAAAGGCACGTCAGAGTTTAATTGGCCAACAACAGATTGTGTAAGAAGATTTTCTGTTGCTTTTAGTGCATCTTCATAACTTTCATCAAAAAGACTTTCTTGTGATTCATTAAACAAAGTAATTAAATCAATATATTTTTTGCTAGTTATATTAGAGTTTTCTATATCAAAGATAAGGATGTTTCCTGGTTCTAATTTAAATACACGTGAGTAAGGAGTATTAGGTGCCGGTATTGAGTTATATCTTAAAAAAAGAGACAGTGAATCATGGCAAAGATTAAACTCAAAATCTTGATTTACTCTTAATGCCTTTAGCTCTGATGCAAAAATTAAAGTATTATTTTGATAGGAAAAATATAGAGGCTTTTCTCCAAAAGGATCTCTTGCGAGAATCAAGGTATTTTCCTTTTTATCAAGCAGTGCAAATACAAACATGCCTTTAATAATTTTAAGAGTCTCGTGCAAACCAAAAAATGAAATAGAATTAAGCAGAACCTCTGTATCAGAATGTCCTATCCAAGAAATAGAAAATTGATTATCTAATTTATTTTTAATATCTTGAAAATTATAAATCTCACCATTATATGAAATTACAAATCTAGCATTGCTTGATTGCATTGGCTGAGTGCCAGCACTAGATAGGTCTTGAATTGAAAGACGCGTATGCCCTAGGCCAATATGGCTAGAGGTCGAGTAAGTTAAAATCTTTTGCATATCTGGGCCTCTATGACCCAATTTATCAACCATTGCTTGAAGATAAAAATCCCTATTGTCTTTGCTTACATATCCTGCAATACCGCACATTACTATGTTCCTAAATTTAAATATTTATTGCGATGCAATATTTGTAATTTAGACATAACAAATTTACATACAAGGTTAAATGATGTCATACAAAAAATTCGAAAGTATAAGCTCGAGATGATAGATGGTAGATTGCTAACATGTTAGTATTTTACCTTTTGATCACTTAATTATTGGATAAATTATTTGATTCAAGCCATTTTAGCAAACTATAAATCTTGATATAACTGCTTTGTTTAACAGATTCAATTTGTGGTATTTTTTTTATGTTTTCATTTATATATTCATGAATTTTTTGCATTTCTAGCTCTGAGAAAAGCGAAGAATTGAATCCCCTCTTTTGTCCAAAATTCATGCCAAATTTTGACAAATATTCTTTTAGATTAGATTTCCCTAAGATTTCATTATGAAGAGAGTTTTTTGAAAGCATGGGTGCTCGAGACTCTATTCCGTATGACATACTTATATTATCGTTGTCTCTTAGTATTTGATTAGACATGTAATCAAATGATTCAAAATATTTTAACCTGATCATTGGAGTCAAATGCTCAATATCATAACTATCATTCATTCTTAATAGGCTGCTCCTTATAGCATCCTCACCATCATGCAAAGATACATCTAAATCAAGCCTGTATAGGAAATAATAAACTAGCATTGGATTATTGAGATCAGATAAAAGTTTTTTTGTAAGACCAAATCGTCTAAATTTCTTTTGCAAAAACTTTGAAAATAATTTGTTGAGTTTTGGATATCTTAAATACTTATAATTTCTAAAAGAATTATATCCACCAAAAAGCTCATCTCCACCAACGCCAGTAATAATTAACTTTAAATCTTTAGAGTTAAAATGATTTAAAAGTGAAAATAAATTTAAGCCATCTGAACTAGGTTGCTCCATAATACTTATATAATTATTCAGCAAATCTAAAGATCCAAAAGAATCCTCAAAAAATACTTCATGCAATACATCATGTAAATAAAAATCTTTGAAGTGATTTAAATTTTTTTTAATTTCCAGTAATTCGTCGTTTGAATCTGATACTGAAAGCGAAAGACTTTTTATTGGTTTATTTTGAGCCATAGCTTGAGAAAGTAGGTACGTGGAATCAATACCAGAACTTAATAAGAGATTGGGCTCAACGTCTGATACATGCATACAGTTAAATATATTTTCATCAAAGTGATCTTGATTAAATTTTGAATATGGGAAAAGTGATTTGGATCTTATATGTCCATTTTGAAAAACTGTTATTGAATTACGAGGAACTGAAAAAATATTCTCATAAATAGTTAAGGGATCTCTCACAAAACCAAACATTAAATAATCCTCAATAGCATTTTTGTTGTAATGTAAGAAGATTTTTTTGTAGGTTTTTAAAATAAAAATAATTGACTTGATTGTTGATGAAATAATCAGAATTTCGTTGTTTTGAAAATAATATAAAGGCTTCTCCCCATAAAAATCTCGATATAAAGTAACGTCACTGGATTGTTTACGAACCTCTAGCACAGAAAACATTCCATCTAAATAAGACAGATCTTGATTTTGTTTTAAGTAATCCTTTAAAAACAGAGTGTCAGAAGCAAAATGACCCTGAAAATCCTTAAAATTATAAATTTCACCGTTGTAAAGCAAAGTAGAATAGTCATCATCAACAGGTTGATTGCTTCCATCAGAAATATCTTGTATTGCGAGTCGCACATGCCCAAAATATTGATTTTGTAATAGCATGCTAGATTTATTATCGGGACCTCTGTATTCTAATAAATCCAAACCTTTATCAAATATAACTTTATCAGAAGCTTTAAAATTTTCAGCTTGCTGAATATACAAAAACCCACACATTATGAATACTTAGAAATATATTGGGCAATATTAGGTAAATTTTCTATGCCTGAATATGTTTCAGGATGCATATCCACCTCAAAACCACACTCAATAATCGTTTGAATCAAAGCCTTTAACTCATCTGAATTGTGATCAGATGCAAGCATCTGTTTTATATCATTATCCAATCTATACAAATTATGAAAAGTAAACACATTGGATAAATTATCAAAATAGATTCTACCCATTATGCCAACAGGCTTTTTTAGCATCAGTGCTTCTATTGCCATGGATGACGAAACTGTTATGACTCCCTTTGAATCATCTATAAGTTGATATGTATCAACATCTTCTTTGATAAGTTGAACATTGTGAAAGTTCAAAATTTTCTTAAAAAAATTTAATTCTCTCCTACCCACACATAATTTATGTTCTTTCACAAGCAAGACAAAGTTTACTGGTAATGACTTTGAAATTAATTCAATGACTTGATACATGTCATTGAATTTAGAACCTTGAATTAGTGTTGAAGCTTCTGGCGAAAATTGGAGAGGAAAAATTAAAAAATTTGACGGTAAGTTGGAATTGTCCAATTTAGGAATTTTATCATATAGGATCTTCCTAACTATTTTCATAACCTTCATTCTTACAAGATGAAAAGGATTTTCTTGAATGTGCATTGTATTTTTTTCTGTAAAGTATCTAAAAATATACCTGCAAAATGCTAAAAACTGTTCAAGAGTGTAAGTTTTGTATACTAAATTTGATTTAATATAAAAAGGCTGGCTTCTTTTCTTAATATAATCATTAATGAAATCATTTACAGAAGAAAATTTCTTGCTTTCAAGATTCTGAGAGAATCTTCTAGAATAACCAATAGGTGCGTTATTAATGTTATCTGAAAAATGAAATTTTGAACCAAGGCGGGAAGGAATAGCATATATAAAGTTTACTTTGCTTGATTGATCAAAATATTTTGACAAGGCAAACGAAATAAAGTCATCTGCACCCTCTGCAAATATATAATGAATATTATGTGTGCTGATAAGATTAATTGCATCAAGAAGCATTCGATATGCAATATTTTTTCTATTTTCTGGTTTGATCTTCATTAGATGGCGATCTGAGTGTATGCAATCAGCAAGTGAAACTTTACATATTGCTTCAATTTTTTGAAGGGTGAGAATTTCGCTTTCGCTTATAGAGGGAGTCTGAGATAAATGATCACTAAAAAATAGAACCTCTTTATAACTATCAGATAACGTTTTTTTATTTTTTCCGTATGCGACTCCAAAACAATCTCCCAGAAAGGCTTTATTCAGATCAATGTAGTCTAAAAAAAGTTGCTCATATACATTGATTAGAAATAAAATATTATTCATTTGCTTAGTTGCTTAATAGCTTTTTTAATTGTTGATCATACTGCATTGGATAAAGCTTTGAATATTGATCAAACTGTTCATCACTTAGTTCTGCAAGAAAATTTAGGTCAGTGACTTCATTTAAGTGACTAATTGGGAATTGCACACCTCTATCAATTAGTGGAGTTACAAACTCTCCCTCCTGATTTGGATAATGGAATATAGAGTTCTTAACTAAATCAAGACTATATGGAGTAACGTCAAACACTGGAACATGTGATCTAGTCAAGGTAAGACTTGCAGCTGAAAAAAATGTAAAGCAAGCAGCATACTGTTTTGAAAAAATATCCTGAGTTTCGAATACATATTTAATATTTTGAAACTTCCTCTCAATAGATAAATGCACCTTATTTATTTTTTTGTTTCTTGGATGATGTTTTATATACACCGTATATTTATTTCTGTGGAGAAATTCCAATGCCTCATAATACAATTTAAAACACTTATCATTTGTTGTGCCATAACCGTCATAAGTGTCTCTTGTAAAAAAAATAATATTTTTAGATTGAATGCAAAATAAATTAATGTGTTCTTGATGAGGGATACCGGTAACAATATTTTTCTTTGATTTAAAACGCTTACACAAATCTGTATTAGACAAAACAACGTCGGATTTACTGGAAACATCCTCGATGCCATTAAATGGAATCTGCATACCAAATGAATGTGGATAGATAACTTTTATTGCCCTTGGCAAACTAGCCTCAAGATATGAAATAAGTATTGACTGTCTAAAACTCTCATCTCTTAACAAAAATTTTGAACTAGATAAGGATTCTAACCTATAAAAAAATCCATAAAACATATGTATTAATTTGCAATTTAGAGGGACTCTTCGATTTAATTTTTCAATCAGGCTGAACAGTATTCTTATGATATAAGTAGGCTCGTAAAGATTTATATTCTTATAATCAATTAAATCTAATCTGATTTTTTGCTTAATCTCTTCAGAAATTTCATTCAGGATCAATGTGCAATGAAATGTCTTATTGGTTTTAAAAAAGGGGATTATCCAATCATATTCACCAGAAGAGCTATTGATTACAACCAAGCATGTCATGTCATTCCTGATACTTTTTCAAATGAAGGGAGCTTGGAGACTGTCTCATAATCTCCCATTGCCTCAATACGACCATCTGCAAGATGAATAATTTGATCACATTTTTTAATCGTGTTTAACCTGTGAGCAATTATTATTATTGTTGTATCAATGCTAATTGAATCAATCGATTGCATAACCTTTTGCTCTGTTTTTCCATCCAACGCGCTTGTTGCTTCATCAAAAAATATAATTTTTGGTTTGTAATACAAAGCCCTTGCAATACCAATTCTTTGTATTTGTCCTCCTGAGAGACGCACCCCTTTTTCTTTAAGATTTGTATCGATTCCTAAGGGTAAATTTTGAACCACTTCAGTCAATCCAGCTTTTCGAATAGATTCATGCAAAAGCTCATGATCAATATCTTCATTGGAAATACCGAAAGCGATGTTATTCTTTACTGAGCCATCACAAATAAAAATATCTTGGGGGACATATGCAGATATTTTATTAAGGGATTTGAAGGACTCATAATGATGTCCATCTACAATCAAGGATCCTGAAGTATATTTAAGAAGGCCTAGCATAATATTCATCAACGTAGATTTACCCGATCCAGAGTTACCAATAATGCCAATCTTTTGATTATTATCGATACTAATGTTTACGTGATCAATTATATAATCTTCATCAGAATTAAATTTAAAACAAATATCCTGTAGTTTGATATTTTTAAAGGATTGGATTGGCGGGATATCAGAAATTTTTTTCTCTTGCTTGCTACTAATTAAGTCTTCTCTAATGCTATGGTAAGACGCTAAGCTACCCTTAATTCTTGCAATACTATTATAGACAAGCTGAAAGGCTGGGATAAGCTTGACTCCAGCAATTGCATACAATGAAAGCAATGGAAGTAACCCACTAAGCGAATTTTGACTAGCGGCAGAAATAATTAATACAAAAGCTATAACTGAACCAAATGCTATAAACTCAATTAAACTTCTTGGGAAAGCAGCAAAAGCCTGATTATTGCCTAATGCAACTCCAAGATTTGCTCCTGAATGTTTATATCTGTCAGTGAAGTGATCATATGTTTGATGAATTTTTAGATCTTTAATAGAGCCAAGGGACTCATTAATAAGTTTGTACCTATCTCCAAATAATTTACTTATTATTATGGAGTTTTGTTGGAGATATTTTCTAACAAAAATATACATTACCAGATAAGCACTGGAGAAGGTTAAAGAACCAATCAAGGCAATCCAGGGATCAACCGCGATAATCATTGCGATCATAAGAATAATTAAAGTCAATTTAGATAACATTGAAACAGCAGGTAAAATTATACCTTCAGCAAGCCTTTGCGTCTCATTTGTAAGTCTTTTGATAAGCTCGCTTGAGTTAATATTAAGATGATAGATATACTCCTGTTTAAGGTAGAACTGAAACAAAGAGTTTGCAAGAGCTAAGCCCGCACTGTAAGAGACTCTTGATAAAATCCAAACAGTTGTAACAGTTAAAAGACTTGAAATAAATAATAAAAAAATAATTGAAGATCCTACGAATAGATAGGCTTTGGAAAGATCGCCTTCAAAAAAAGTAGTTAAGTCGATTAGAAACTGATGCGAATTCATAAATTCAGGCTCAGAAACCATCCTCATAAAAGGGAAAATGAGAGAAACACTAATTAACTCAAAAATGGAAGAAACCAAAATAAGCACTGCCAAAAGATAGAGTTTTGTTTTTTGCTTTTGATGAAGTAAGGAAAATATTTCTACTAATGTGTTATACATAAAAATTTAAAATTACAACATACACTTAAGATCAAGGATTATCATCTGATCATGCATCATGTCAGCATTTGCTGTTATCAAAGCTTTGTTTTGCATAGGCAAACGCATAATAAGTTTTTTTGACTAAAGTAGCTAGCTATAATAAACATTAAATTTATTCTCGTTGCAGCATTTTTGAACTCTTTAAGACATAAAAAAATAATATAAACTCAAACCAGAAGAAATAATGCCTGCCTGTAAAATGAAACATTGAAGTTGCAATAAAGGCGCACATAAATGCTAGGCCAGCTATATTGGCATTTTTAAGCAAATATCCTATAAATCGAAAGTAGGTAATATACATAAAGGTTGGCAATATTAAGCCAAAAATTAAAAATAAATCAATGAAAGTGCTGTGAGCTTCCCAGCGCTGTCGACCCAGAAGAGTCGCATACGCACCGTAACCATGTCCTAATATCGGAGAGGTAGTTGCAAACTCAAACCCAGATTTCATAAGTTGAACCCTAGCATTACCTAAATCAGCTACTGCCCATAAAGTAACAATATCTTCTAAATATTGAGAAAGAATAACGTATAAAAAAAAGATAAAAATTATTAAGCTTATTGAAAAAAAAGCTCCTGGAGAAATTTTTCTTATAGGAATAATATAGCTATAAAATATTACAAGCAATGCAACAGCTATGGATGCAAAAAATGCATCACTTCCCATTGGGAAGCATACAAGCACAACTGCCGAGATATATAAGAGTGTATTTTTTTTTAGAAATAATGAGATTAAGAGCATTAAAGAAGTAGCATAAAAGATTGGGGTATTAGGATTTATAGCCCATGAAGTAAACCTAACGAAAGTAAAGCCCGGAGTCCCCGAAGTGGCCCAAGTACCTGAAAAAAAATATGAGATACCCACAGAAAAAACAAAGGTATAAAAAAATATTTTTGTAAAAAGAATGAATTTAAAACCATTTTTGAAATCGAGGTACCACGCTGACATAAGAAAAAAAATCACTCCAAAGTGAAAAATATATTCTGGCATCACCCTTAGTTCCGTAGTTAAGAGAACGGCTATTGTAACTATCGGTGTAATAATAAGTAATTGAAAAAATAACAAGGGAAATAAAATTCTGTCATGCAGGCTAAATATTTTTAATTGATATGTTAGAAAGCTGGCTGCTAAATAAAACATCATTAAAAATTCTGAGGGCCCAAATACTCCTCCTATCCTCCATTGAGTAGCGTAGCCTAGACCAAAAGAAAGACCTAATATGATTGGGGCAAAATTATTGTAACTTGCAGTCATGGTGAAAACTTCTGAAAAAGCTTTTGAGGTCTTAAAATTGAAAGCAAAGTATTAAAGAAAACTGCAAACCTAAGCATCTGCCATTTTTGAAGAAGAATTTTCCAATAAAACTTTTGCCTAATACTCATAATGTCTCGGTGTTTGAAGTAAAATTTTCTTAACCCTAAAATTTTATTATTAGAAGTACTAATTCTCGAGATACTGCTAGATGTATCAAGGGCATAAGATTGATTATGAAACTTTTCAAATGCGCCAAAGCTTAAAGACAATCTCAGCATAATATCTAAATCCTGAGATGACTCAAGACTCTCATCAAAAAGAGTTTCTTGCACTTTTGAGCGAGTTGCAAAAAATTGATTACCAGCAATATTATCCCAAATTAGATCATCTGAGCTGTAAATGCCTGATGTATCTTGAGAATTAGAATAAGTTGTACAAATAAAAGATCTTGCATCATTAAACTGAAGCACGAGAGTGTAAATATGCCATGTTTCGAATGTATCATCACTATCTAAACCAGTGATAAATTTTCCTTTTGCATGATTGATGCCAATATTTCTAGCGTGGCAAGCCCCTTTGTTTTCGGGCAATAAGAAATATTGTATTCTGTTATCATCATAATTTTTATCAATATGCTCCTTAGTGCCATCAGTTGATGCATCGTCAATTATTAATATTTCAATGTTCGTATAAGTTTGACATAGAACAGAATTCAATGCTCGCTCTAATAATAAACGTCGATTGAATGTAGTGATATATATTGAAACTAATGGAGTTGGATTACTCATTAAACTCTAAGCACTTAAGACTCAAATAGGAGATTATGGTGAAATAATTGCAGACGCAGAAAGTATTTTTTTTGCTGAAAGCTTGAAAATAGAAAAATCTTTTTAATCAATTTAATTGTCTCCTTGGCTATAGAGTAAATCCCTGATCTATAATAATATTTTGCCCATTAATATATTGAGACTCTTCATCAAGTAAATGAATAAATGTTGGCAATAGTTTATTCACTCTCAATAAATCACTTCCTACTATAAATTCAGCATAACCTTTTACAAAGTTAGCATCATGATTGTCTAAAATGCCCCCAGGGCTTATACAATTCACTCGAAAATTCTCATGATTAATGTATTTACAAAAATACTTTGTTAAGTGAATGATTGCAGCTTTAATTGCGGCATATTCCACAGGCATGCTGAGAGAAGTATTTTCATAAATTTTAAATCTGGGAGCAACAACACCATACACCGAAGCAATATTAATTATACTTAATGGTGTTTTATTTTTATTAAAATATAGTGCAGCATGCTTCAATATATTAAAAGCAGAGCCCAAGTGAAGATTGATATTCTCATTAAAATCGTCGACCTCAAGATTTAAAACGTCTCTGCCATAATTATTGTTTTTTGGATAGGTCGCATTAATAATTCCATCTATCTTAGGTAGGTTCATAAACAAATTTTTTATATCATCATCATGGGTAATATCTAGAGGATAAAAATTGAATTTACTGCTATCAAGTGATGGTTCATTTATGTCTACACCAAGAACATTCGATTCCAAAGACAGGATCTTACTAGCGAGACTATGACCTAAAAGGCCGTTAACGCCAAATATAAGAAAAGTTTTATTTGCAAGATCTGTCATTGTGTAGATATCGTTTTCTGAAAAAGGAACTCCGCAAATTGAAAATCATCAATATCATCGATATCAATAGCTCTATTTTTTGGAACTTTTACTGCAGATACATCTCCATCCATAAGATTAGAAGTGTTAAGCACATAATCTGGCAATGCTGCATAAGCTACAGTAGTTATATTGAAAGCTTTTGGCGCATCTTGCCGCCGTGTTATTGCATTATTATCAGCAATAAGCTTAACTTTTTGGTCATCTTGTAGAGATACCATGTTGAATCGTGGGTTATGGTTTGATTCTGTAATAGTTAAACAGATGTCAGATTTATCATTCCTTAGCTTATTCAAACAAGCCTCAACATCTGATTCAGCTCTCAAAGGGCTGGTTGCAGGTAGAGAAATAAAGTAATCAAAAGCACCATAATTATTAATAACATACTCGATGGCATGCTTCCATGACAATAATTCCGGGGAGCTATCTGCTGCTAACGATTTTGGTCTATTTATAACTTCAACAGAGTGTTTTGAAGCAACTTGAGCAATTTCATTGCAATCTGTAGAAACAAATACTTGATCTATAAAAGATGCGCTCTTAGCAAGCCTTATACTATGGGAAATTAAAGGAGAGCCATAGAAAGTTTTGATATTCTTCTTAGGCAATCCTTTTGAGCCACCTCTGGCAAAGATAAAACAGTTAACCATTGAGATATGTACCTGTTTTTTTCATCATCTCAATTAATAAAATTAAATTTGAAGATTCATTAGCGCTTGCTATGCGCGAATCATCTCCTTTTGAAAAAGCAATAAGTTCATCAGCATACATCTGCTCATAATTGTAGCTATTGTAATCGAATTGTAGTGGTTTTTCTCCTCTTACGCTTACCAAATTAGCAATTACATCCCATTCCATGACGCCTTTAGATCCTAAAACTTTTAACGTTCTTATTGGTTTTTTTTGAAGAAAATCCAAGTGTATATATACTGGAGAATTATTTTCAGAGTCTCTTCCAATAATATCTACAACATCTTCAACCTCTAAATCTAGCTCAGCAGAGCTCCTAAGATAGCATTTATCTAATATGAGATTGCCAAAAATCCATTGATAGTAGTCTAGTTCATGACTAAGCTCCAATAGTGCGCCACCTCCAAGACTTCGAGAGGCGGAAACAGAGTCTTTATATTCAATCCCTGGTCTCCAGTCAGGTAGGTAAGATCCAGCATTGATTTGGATATTGTATATAGATCCTAGTATTCTCTTTTCGATAATCTCTTTGACTTTAATTGCAGACGGCAGAAATCGAAGACAATACCCTACCGCGACTCTAGTCTGGTATTTCTCGATAAGTTGCAATAATGCTTTTGCATCTTTGGCAGACGCCGCAATCGGCTTCTCTATCAATAGAGGTATCTTGGCTCTTAAAAATGGTTTGGCATGATTTAAATGAAAAGTAGATGGAGATGCAACAATTACAAAATCTAAATTGTGATTTAACAAGTTTTTAAAATCTTGTTCAAATATATCATAATTCTGAATGTTACTCTGAGTTGAAAATGGGTTGGATGGTGCAACAATAATTTTAGTATCTTTAAAAATTTTTCTAATATTTTGTCTGTGTCTATTTGAGATACTTCCAAGACCTATTACACCTATACAATTCATCTTATTGGAAAAAGAGAACTACTTATTTTCATTGCCACCGGTCTCCAGCTGCTCAACAATTAAATCTCCAGCATCATAACTATTCTGAGATTGTTGACCTATCAAATCCCAAATTTTTATTGGCTGCATGCCAGATCCAGGCCTCTTGATTGATAAGTTTGTTTCTGAGAAGATTTCCCCTTGTTGAATAGGTGTTTTAGCTACAATGCTTTTTCTTGCAATTAAAAGATTTTTCTTTTCTTCAATAGTAGGAGTCTTGTCACGCTTACCTAATCCTATCTCTACAGCACGTATATCATTTATCATCTTGAATAGCTCATCTGGCTCGATGGAAGCCTGGTGATCAGGACCCTTCATTTCTTTGCTTTTAGTAAAATGCTTTTCAATTACTGAGGCTCCCATAGCAACTGCAATTGGTGAAATAAAGATTCCATCAGAATGATCTGAG
>MDTG01369196.1_pt1 | contig 12814 bp, 12 predicted proteins | sample 811421 | NCBI WGS metagenome assembly MDTG01 (sample SAMN05326645, study PRJNA326480) | marine metagenome | isolation source: seawater | place: Pacific Ocean: South East | collected 2011 | reverse complement strand
TAAAATTTCATTTTTAATTAAATCTACTTTTACTAAACGATGTTTTGAGTGCAAAATTATATATCTTGAATTTATTCTAGAAAAAAAGTTCATCTCTAAATTTATAAGATTTTTAAAATTATCGCATAAATCTAGGTTCAAATAATCATCTGAAGAAATTTGAAGCTTTGAAATTTTTGTCGATAAAGATTTTACAATTTTAAATTTTTTAAATAAAAAGTAGATAAGGTCAATTTCATGACTAAGCTCATTAAGAACACCACCACCCTCTAAATCAGAACTATTTGATTTATGATATTGAATATTTTTTCGCCAGTTTGGTAGAAAGGAAGAGCAAAAAATTTTAGAAAAAAAATATTTCTCTTTTAAATATTTTTGTTTCAATACATCAACTATTTTACAAAATCTCAAATTATAACCAATATAATAATAATTTTTGATTTTACCTACTTTGAAGGGTTTGTGAAAAAGTGGTTTTTCAATTAAAATTTTCTTATTACTAAAATGCTTCTCTATAAATTTAAAAAATATATAGTGTTTTTTTGTTTGATTGGCTAGGACAATATAATCTGGATTTAAATTTAATATTTCACTTAATTTTTTTAACGTATTTTTATTTTTAATTTTGTGATTTGAAAAAATATATATATTCTTTTTATTATATAATTTATTTAATATCTGGTAATGTTTTCTACCTGCAGCGCCGTAACCAATTATTAAAATATTTTTTATACTAGATTTTTTTTGATGCAATTTCAAATTCTCTCCATTGTCCAACATCGATCCACTCATCCTCTAAAATAGGAAAAACACCAACCTTTTTTTTATTTAACAAAACTTTTTCAATTAATTCTGTAAAATCAAAGTGTTTATTTTTAGATATCAAATTTAGTATCGAACTATTTATTATATAAAATCCAGTGTTTGCTAAATATTTAAATGTAGGCTTCTCCTCAATTTTTTTTAGCCTTTTTTTCCTATTTAAATGACATACACCGTATTTAATTTTAGTAATTTGGTTTGATGCAACAACAGTAACATGATTTTTATTTTTTTCATGATATGAAATTAAATCATTAATATCAAATTTTAATATTGTGTCAGCATTAGTTACTATAAAATTTTTATATTTTTTATATTTCTTTAAAAAATAAAGCCCACCAGCAGTTCCTAGTGGTTTTTTTTCAATTACAAATTCAGCTTTTTTTAAATTTTTTTTTTGCTTTACATAGGATTTTATCAAATTCGCAAAATAATTTAAAATAAAAATAAATTTTTCAAATCCTTTTTGATTTAAGTCATCTACAATGTAATCTAATATTGGTTTATCTTTTAAGGGTATGAGTGGTTTTGGCAAAATATTTGTGACAGGTTTTAGACGAGTTCCTTTACCACCCGCCATAATTACAACCGGTATATCAATTTTTTTAACCTTTTTATTTCTAAAAAAATCATTAAATGTAATTATTTCTAAAATTTCTCTAGATTTATTTACTATTGGTATAATATCAATTTTTTTTTTTAAAAATATTTTTTCTAACTCCTTATTATTAAAATTATTTTCCTTAAGAAAAATAGGATTCGAATTATAAAATTTTTGAATTTTTGATTTAAGGTTTTTTTTATTTAGTATCAGTTTTCTAATGTCACCATCAGTTAGTATTCCAACAAATTTATTTTGCTTCGTTATAATAACTGATTTTGAGCCATTTTTACTTATGTAGTTAATAGCATCTAATACTGTCTTATTATGATCGATAATATAAAACTTATTCACTATATTTTTTCCATATCTTGAAAGTGTGGCAACAAAATACCATTTTCCGTAGCCTTAAGTCTTGTATATTCTAGACCATTTCCAAGAAAATTGAATAAATTTGCCGTTATAACTCCACTAATCACTTTTAACTTTAAACACCTATATATGTGCTCAGGTTTGCCAGCCCCTCCCATCAATAAAATAGGTTTTTTAATTTTATTCCCTATTTTGTTGCTAAATTTTAGATCTAGTCCTGTACCTGTTCCATCTCTGTCTATGGAATTAAATATGATTTCACCAGTACAAGACTGATTCAGTTTTTTTAAAAAAATATCATCAATGACGTCTGATTTGTCGTTACCATTATTTTTAAATGCATATATATTTTTTTCATATCTTTTATAATCTACCATCAGAGAAACCGCTTGTTTTCCATATAATCCAGCTATTTTTTCAATTACTTTTTTATCATCAAAAAACAAGCTGTTTACCAATACCTTATCAGCTCCTGAGTCAAAATAATTCTTTCCATCAAAGAACTTTCTGATTTTTCCGCCTAGAGTAATTGGTAAAAATAATTTTTTTTTAATTTTTTCTACGTTCTTTAAAAAATCTAATTTATCTTTTTTTGAATAATTTCTTGAAACATTAAGAATAATTAGTTCATCTATTGAAGATGAATTTCTAATAAAAGAATAATTTTTTTCCAACCATTCAAAATCGCCAACTTTTTGTAGTCTAAAGTTTCTACTCAAACAAAATGTACCATTTGAAAATAAAAGTGAAAAAATAATTCTTTTTGCAATCACAATTATAAACTCAAAAAATTATTTAAAAATTTTAAACCATTTGATTGGCTTTTTTCTGGATGAAATTGACAACCAATAATATTTTTATACTCGATATATGATACAAAATTTTGTCCATAGAATGTATGACCAAGTTTATAATTATTTTTATTTTTAAAACATGGAACCATGAATGAGTGATCAAAATAAAAAAATTCCTTCTTATTAAAATTTGACCACAATTGTGTTTCCGGATGCTGAACCTCAGAGAATCCAACATGAGGAATAGGTAAATTAAATTTTTTTGTTGATTTAGAAAAATTTACCAGTCTTTTTTCAAAAAGGTTTAAACCTTTAGTATTTACCGCCTCTTGACTAGACGAAAAAAAAATTTGCATACCAATACAAATACCTAGGACTTTCACAGTTTGATTATCTATTAAATTATTCAACTGTTTATAAATATTTTTTTTTTTGATATTATCCATTATTACTTTGAAATGTCCTACGCCTGGCAATATTAAATGATCTATTTTTTTTAAATTTAAATTTTCAATTATTACTGGCTTATATCCAAGAAAATCTACTGCATTTCGCACTGACTCAATATTTCCTGTGCCTAAATTAAATATATGAATTTTTTTTTTCATGAAATTTTAAATTTTGGTATCCACTTTCCATTAATTTTCTGAAGTATTTTTTTGTTAGCCCATTTGTCTATCGTTAAGAAGAAGTTTTTTTTATTCATTTGAAAATAATCTAAATATTCATCGAGATATTCATTAGGAAAATGATTATCGTATATTTTAACTAATTCAATTGCCTGCTCTCGTGACATTGCACCTCTTCTGACATCTATAGATGCATCTTGATTTGTTCTGCCAAAACCAAACTTCAAATACATCAGGTATACGTGCAAAGAATAAAGTTTTTGGTCATTTTGCGCAAAATTTGTATAAGTGCCTCTATTCAACTCTTCCTTTTCTTCTAATCCACAATATTTTTTTGCAATTAGATAATTTCTATACGGGTCCCAATTTTCATAAAAACTCATATGTGTGCAAACAATTTTATTTTTTTTTAGTTCTTTTTTATTTGGTAATGTGAACCAATATAGATCATCCTCACTTAACTTAGACTTTTTTAATACCTTTTTATAACCAGCTTCTAAATAATTAGAGATCATGTAATCAGTTCCATATATCCCATTATTTTTGTGTTTTGAATCTCCGCCATATTCTACTTCGCCGTCCTCAGCGTAAAAAATTAATGGTATTTTAAAACTGCATGCTACCCTCAAAACTGCTGAATGAATTGCTATTAACCATCCATAATAAGGAAATCCCATCTCTATAAAACCAATTTTGTTTAATTTTTGCATTGTTTTAACATTTGTTGATATATGAATATGCTGATAGCCTGAAGACACGAAAGAATTTAAATTTCTTTTTCCGAGCTCAGTTTCTAAAGGAGGTCTAACAGTTACACATAACGGATTCATTTTGTATTTATTTTTCAAATTATACGCAACATATGATCCGTCTTTACCACCGCTGACTGGTACCAAGCAGTTATAAGGTTTATTTTTTTTATATTTTGTTAATAATTTTAAAAGTTTCTTATTCTTTATGCTCCAGTTTAATTTTTTTTTCTCTTCTGACCATTTACAAGCAGAGCAAATATTATTTTTATCAAATTTTACTCTTGGTCTAGTTGACATAACTAAACATTTGCTACAAAAAAAAACGCTATTCATTATTTATTAATTAATATTTTTTTAAGATTAAACTTATTGATTTTATATATAATTTTAGCAGATGAAGAACCGTTACCATACAATTTTTTATGAAGAATTTTTTTTTTATTAATATTTGACCTAATTTTAGAAATTATTTCTTTTTCATCGATATTACAGTCTATGGTCAAATTAGATTTTAAGCGACCTAATTGTCTTATCCCTAAATTTATTGATACTTTATTAAGGTAAGGCATTTCTATTATACTGCTCGATGAATTACCCAAAATAATATCGCAATGCTTTGCTAATGAAAAAAAAAGTTTTCTACCTAAAAATTTAAATATTTTTACATTTTGAGAGTTTTTTTTTTTAAAATCGTCTATTATTTTAATTACAGTATTATTATGTGCATCAGCATTTGGATAGGTAAAAAAAATTCCATATTTAGGGAAATGGCTAAGCGCTTTCAAAATTGTTTGAATTTGACTTTTGATGCTGCCATTATCGTAAGATGTCGGATGAAAATTGACTAAAATATTTTTTTTCAATAATTTTATTTTAAGTTTTTGTTCTATATTTTTTTTATTTAAAAATTCAGTATTTTTTAAGTTCTCGATGCCTGTACTCCCGAAATTAAATATTTTGTTTTTATTTTTTACGAATTTGAGTAAATTTTTTTTACTCAAAATATTTGTAACAAAATGTAAATGAGACATGCAAGAAATGCTATTACGAATATTGTGATCTATACTACCAAATGACAGATCCCCACCACATAAATGGGCGATTGGAATTTTTAGATAAGTCGCAGCAATAACACTAGCAAAAATTTCATACCTGTCACCTAAGACAATTAATATATCAGGGCGATATTTTTTAAATTTTTTTGAAAATTCTAAGATTAATTTCGATATATAATAATTTATATCATGATCATCAAAATTTTTATTTAGAACTTTAATTTTTTCATTAACCTTTACTCTATCTTTTTTAATATACTCTAATGAATTACCAAAACTTTTATTTAAATGGGTACCGGTTACAAAAAAAAATAATTTTATATTTTTAATATTATTAATTGATTTAATTATTGGAGAAAGTAAATCGTAGTCTCCTCTTGAACCAGATATAATACAATATTTTTTCATTTATTTAGTGTTTAAATTTAACAATCTATATATAAACATTTATTCAAAAATGATAAAAAAACTACCTTTGATTAATTTAACTATTGGTCTTTTTTATGTCCCAATGGCAATTATTTTAACTAATAATGTAAATTTAATAGCCTATGAAGATTTTAAAAGCATTCTACTGATTCCTTTAGTGCCAATATCTTTTTTATTAATCTGTCAATTCATAATGAAAAATCATATTGATATTTTAAAACCAGTATGTTTTATATTAGTTTTTAATATTTTAATTAGTTTCATAAATAAAAATGAATTAATTTCTTATAAATTTTTTATCTTAATAAACAGTTTAATAATTTTATTATATTTTTTTACAAAAAAATTTATTTTAAAAAAATATCTTAAATTTTTGTTAATCTGTACTTATTTATTTATTTCTTTCTCTTTTTTAAATTATTTTTATTTAAAAAAAGATTTTAATAAACAAGAAAATAATAAAATTTTTATTTCCAATAACTTCAATAATTTAAAATTAAAACATTATCCTAATATTTATCATATTATACCCGATGGCTTAACTAATATAAAAAATCATCCTTTAGAAAATCAAAAAATGATAAAAAAAATAACAGAAGATAATCAATTAGATATCTTTACAAACTCTACGTCAAACTACCCAAATACATTTTTATCTTTGCCTTCATTATTGAATGGTTCTCTTTTTCTTGAAAATTTAAAATTTTATGAAAACCAATTTAATCATACAATAAAGAATTCTGCATTTCATAATTTTTTATTAAAAAATAATTATAAAATTTTTTGGTATAAAACAAAATGGCTGGGGTCAAAATGTAATAAAAAATACCAATGCATGAACAGTAACATATTTGAAAATGAAATTACTAAAAGTTATTTAAAAATATTTAATATTAGTATTAGATGGTTTCCAAAGCTTAAATACTCTATAACTAAAAAATTGCCAGTAACACACTTAGATTTAGTTCACAAAGATTTGGATAAAATTAATAAATTTTCTAATCCTAAATATGTCTTTGCATATATGAATTTGCCTCACAGCCCTTATAGTGTAAATCAAAATTGTTATCCTATTTATCTTCTTTCAATACAGAATTCTTCATTTACTGAAAATCAATACTACCATCAGGTTAATTGTTTATTTTTACAAATAGACAGGCTTGTAAAAAAAATTAAACAATTTGATAAAAATCCACTAATAATAATTCAGAGTGATACCGGATGGTCATTTAGTGATAATCCTGATCCAAAAAAACCTAAGGTCAAATGGAAAAATCAGCAATTTGAAAATTTTATAGCTGCTAGTTCAAACTTTAATTGCATTAAAAAAAACAAAATTATTTCTAATGCTGACTTTTTATTATCAATTCTCAATTGCCACTCATCGTCTAAAATTACAAATTTGAAAAATAATACAATGTATGACGCTTATTATGACGATCATCCTAAAACTGGATTGCTGTATAAAAGAAATAATTAAAATATAATGCTATTTTTTTTAACATTTTTATTTAATTTTTTATTTAATTTTTTTTTTAGAATTATTGGACTCTTACCTGCACAAGGTCTAAGCAGTTGAATATCGTGTTCAAATAAAATATCGTTTTCATATAAGTTTTTACTAGCGTATATAGACTTTCTTATTAAATTTCGATTTTTAATTTCTTCTTTAGATAACGATTTATTTTTTTTTCCAATAATTTTTTTAAAATTATTAAAATAATAAGTTAACGATAGTAATTCATTTTGATCTAAACTGGCTTTATGATCTGGTCCCTTAAGTTTTTTGTCTAATGTAAAATGTTTTTCTATAACATTTGCTCCTAAAAAATTTGCTAAAATTGGAACAAAAATTCCTTGGCTATGATCAGAATATCCAATATTTAGATCCAATTTTTTTTTTAAAGTCTGTATATATTTTAAATTCAAATTTTCAAAATTTGCAGGATATGCGGTAGTGCAATGCATAACGCATAAGTTTTTTTTCAATATTTTTCCTGATAAAAGTATTTTTATTGCATCAGTAATTTCTTTAAGGTTTGCTGCTCCTGTTGATAAAAAAATTTTAATGTTTTTTGTAGATAAATATTTTAATAAAAAAAAATTTGTTATCTCTCCTGATGGAATTTTAATATATTTTAGTTTTAGTTCCTCAACCAAAAATCTTGCACTTTCTTGATCAAATGGTGAAGATAAGAATTTTATTTTCTTATTTTTACAATATAAATAAATTTTCTTTTGTTGATCAAAAGATAATTCATATTTTTTTAATAGTTTATATTGACTTAGTGATACTTTTTTTTGATAATTTGCTGATGGGCACTTTGGATGTACAATTTTTTCTGTGACATAAGATTGAAATTTGACAAAATCTGCTTTAGCCATTGTAGCTAAATCAATTAACTTTTTAGCAATTTTTAAACTGCCATTGTGATTCACTCCTGCCTCAGCAATAAAAATTGGTTTCTTTATCATTATTTAACCGTTGTGTTATCTTTGATTGATTTTTTTAAAATTTGACCAGCACCAACAACGCAATTTTTACCAATTGTTATATTATTAAAGATAATTGATCCAGAGCCAATAAAAGACCCAGATCCAATTTTGACACCTCCATTAATAATAGCACCTGTTGAAACATGAACATGATTACCAATTTTAACATCATGCTCTATTAAAGCCTTGTTGTTTATAATGCAATTATAACCGATTTCAGCGTCTGCATTAACAATAACATTTTGACCAATAAAAGTGCCCTTTTTTATAGAGGAAAATTTTGAAATATTTGCAGTTTTTGACTTTAATAATAAAAAGTTTGCATTTAATATCTTAAGTTTCTTATAAAGATTTATTCTTATATTAGGATTTTTAATATGCCCAATACCTATTAGAATTTTGAAATTTTTAATTTTATCTTCTGTCAAAAAACTATAGTCTAGTGAGACTATTTTGTTCATAATTTTTTTTTTTACGTTTTTTTTTTCACATAATATTTTAACTTCTAAGCCTAAACTTAATATTATATCTAAACAACTTTTTGCATGTCCTCCTGAACCTAACAATAATATTTTCTTTTTCATAAATAATAACTGCTTGGTAAAGAGATTATTTTTGGATAAATTTCTTCGGTTATTTTCAAATCTGTGTAATTAGAGGGTTTAAGGTTTTTAATTTTATGTAACAATTTCCATGCTGGTCTAATAAATATTTGATTTTTAAAAAACTCTTTAAATAAATTAGGCGATATTTTATTATTTTTTAAAATGGCAGTATTCAACCAATGATTATTTTTTGATCCATTTAATCCGGTAAAAATATCTAATTCATGATTATTTTTAAATATCTTTAAATATCTCTCATGTAAATTTTTTTTCTTCCTTAAAATTAATCTAATTTTTTTTAATTGCGAAAAGCCTAGTGCAGCATTTAAATTTGGCATCTTAAAATTTAAACCTAAGCTACCATATTCGAACTTCCAAAGATGATTTTTTTTTCCTGAATTTATAAATTGTTTTGATCTATTATATATGGCTTGGTTATTTGTTAAAATCATACCCCCTCCACCTGCAGTAATAATTTTATTTCCATTAAAGCTTAAAATTCCAACATCACCAAAAGTTCCTAAATGTTGTTTGTTATAAAAACTCCCAAGTGCTTCTGCAGCGTCCTCTAAAATTTTAATTTTGTATTTTTTACAAATTTTTTTTATTTTAAATATATTTGCTGAATACCCAAAAGTATGGAGGACGTTGAGACATTTAATAACTTTTTTCGTTTTTTTGTTAAAACATAGATTGCCCTTTAAATATGTATTTTTTATTAAAAATTTCTCTAATTTATTTGGGTCTAGACCAAGAGAACTCTTTTCTATATCTAAATAAATTAAATTAGCTCCTAACAATTTAACACAATTAGCTGTTGCGATATAATTGAGTGAGGGCATTATAACCTCGTCATTATTTTTTATACCAAGAACAATTAACGCAGTTAATATTGCAGATGTCCCAGTATTTGTTGCCAATACATATTTTGACTTTGTAAATTTCTTAATTTGATTTTCAAACTTGTTAACAAAAGTGCCAACTGATGATATTTCATTTTTTAATAATGTTTTACGCATATTTTTAATATCTAATTTGTCTATTTTAGGTTCGTGTAGATTAGCTGGAGTTTTAATTTCTTTTTTAATGATATTTATTATTTGATTTAATTTATATTTATTCATTTGATATATTTATCTGAAAAATCTGAATAATATTCAAAGTTTTGTTTATACCATTCGACGGTTTTTGTTAATTCTAAATTAAATTCTTGCTTATAATTCTTGCCAGATTGATAATTAATTATTTTTTTTGCTAATGATATACTGGCCTTTAATCTATCAACTTCACTGCTTGCTAGTCTTTTTCTTTCTTTTTTTTGTTTAACCGGTTTATTTGTACCAAATATTTTTTGTATTTTTTGAATTAATTCTTTTATCGAAATTTCAAAATTACTTCCAATATTAATAATTTTTCCATTTGTGTTTCTACTTTTTAATATTTTTACATAAGCACCTGCTAAATTTTTAACATATGTAAAATCTCTTTTTGGATATAAATTTCCAACCTCAATAACCTTTTTGTTTAGTAATATTTGATTGATAATCATTGGGATTATTGCTCTGTTGGACTGTCTGGGTCCAAACGCATTAAAAGGTCTAATTATTGTGACAGGTAATTTATAAGCATTGTAAAATGACATTGCAAAAGCATCAGCTGATATTTTACTTGCAGAATAAGGTGATTGTGGTTTTAACTTATGATTTTCATCTATTGGTACATAATCTGCAGATCCATAAACCTCACTGGTGGAGGTAATTATAGTTTTATTAACACCTGTTTCCATAGAAGTTTGTAAGATATTTAGTGTTCCTTGAACATTTGTATCAAGGTAACTCTGTGGAGTTTCATAAGAATATGGAATTCCAATTAAAGCTGCCAAATGAATGACCGCATGAATACCCTTAAAGGCTTTTTTTAGACTATCTTTATTTCTAACATCTCCAAAATATATATCTATTTTTTCTCTAGTTTTTTTTTCAATATCAGAAATCCATCCAATAGAATTAAAAGAATTATATAAAACAAATGCTCTAACTTTATATTTATGCCTTATCAATTCTTCAATAACATGCGATCCTATGAAACCTTCTGAACCAGTTACTAAAATTTTCTTCATTTTAATTGTTTTTTTTTAAATATTTTAATAATTCTTTTGCAACTATTTTATTACCAAAATTTGATAAATGACCACCATAAACATCATTATCGTATAATTTGCTATAATTATATTTTTTAAATATCTCAGTAAAGTCGATTATATTATAAGACTCATTCATCCTCTTGTAAAATTTTTTATACATTACATGACTTTTTAATTTCAAATCAAACAATTGGGGCAAATTTATAAAGATTATTTTATGTTTACGTTTCTTTCCTAGTTTATAAATTGAGGATAATAATTTTTCTAATAATTTCTGTGAATAATTTTCTAAATATAGATTATGAGAATAAGATAAGTTTTTTTTCATAATAAGGCTAAATTGATAATCTATTATTTTTTGTTTAATTTTTTTATTTGCAAAAATTGTTAAGTATAAAGTAAAAAAAAATTTTAAATTAAAACTAAAGTGTCTAAAAAAATTAAATATATATGGAAATTGAAATAGATTCTTTTCGAATTTCTCACTATAAAATCTGTCTTCCTTGGATAGTTTTTTTATTATTTTTTTTATTTTATTAAAACTTTTACGATCTGTGATGTAGTTCTTTTTTAATATTAATTTGTCACCTTTTAAAGAAAAAGCTGGTTTAAAACCAAAAATATTCCCAAACTCAAGAAAGTTTTTCCACTGAGATTGTACTCTGCAAATCGTTTCAGGTACAAAAGCAAATATTATTATTTTATTTATTCCAAGATTTTTTGTTATTTTATATTTTAGTAAAGACTGATCAATCCCATAGTTACCAACACCAAAATTCAATACTTTAGATTGAGTTTTTTTTGATAAAAAATATTGCCACGTTTCATTATCGTTTACATTTCTACAAAATGCATAAGAATCCCCATAGGTGATAATTTTAGTTTTTTTAAATTTTTTTATATAAGATCTAGAACCATTTTTTTCAATTTTATAAATAATTTTTTTTTTATCTGTATTGTCATATCCTATTCTACCAGGTTTTTTATCCCAACCAAGAAGAGGGTGATAACTTTTGAAAAAAAAATTAAAAATTTTATTTTTTTTGAACTCAGGGAATTTTTTTTTTTTCGTTAAAATCCAATTATTTTTTTTAAATAATTTTACAGTAATATAAATAAAAAATTCTAGTACAAAAATGAAAGAAAGAATTAAAAGTAAAAAATTGTTCATTTATTTAAAAATTTAATTATTTTAGATATATTTTTTTTTAAATTTTTTTTTGAAAAATCGTTATGAAGTACTAAGTGAGATTTGTAAGGAGTGGGAAATCTTAAATCTTTAGAAACTACATTTTTTCTTTTTGTATAAATATTTTTATTATTTCTTTTTTCTAAAATTTCTTGATTTGCTTTCAAATAAATCTGAACATATTTACTAAAAATTGATCTATTTTTCTTTTGATGATTTTTAAAAATTGAAAGTATTGAGCAAATTACAACATAACCTTTGCTATCCAAATATTTACAGAAATTTTGAATATTAACTGAATTTTGTTTTCGATCTTTTAAACTATAACCTAAGTTGCTACTCAGAAAGTTTCTAAATTCATCGCCATCTAACCAAAAAACTTTTTTATTTTTAAAATACTTTAATATTTTTTTAGCATAATAACTTTTGCCACTCCCTGATTTTCCAATAATCCAAATAATCATTTTTTATTTAAAAAATTTTTAAAAATTTCTACATCTGCTCTGTTATCTATTTCAAACCAAAAACGATTTGTAATAATTGATTTTAGTTTTAGCTCTTTCAATTTAATAGCTAAATTTAAAAACGTTGTAAAATCAATATTATAATCCTTTTTTTTGAAATATATTTTTTTAAGGTTAGTAAAGTCTTTATATGTAAGTTTAATAATACCAGTGTATTGATACTTGGGTAATTTATTAAACAACAAACTCCCCCCAATTTCTTCGATCATACCGTTCTTAATAACCAAATTCTCAGCATCATTTTTTATTTTTTTGATTGACATTCTTTTTTTCCATAATTGTAACCACTTTGAATATAGCAATAATCCACTACCTTTTACTTTAGCTAAATTCCGATAAATTTTTTTATCAAAAATAATATCTGAATAGCAAATAATTATGGGTAAGTTTTTTGAAACAAATC
>MDTG01063323.1_pt1 | contig 12814 bp, 13 predicted proteins | sample 811421 | NCBI WGS metagenome assembly MDTG01 (sample SAMN05326645, study PRJNA326480) | marine metagenome | isolation source: seawater | place: Pacific Ocean: South East | collected 2011 | reverse complement strand
GGGAGGCGAGAGCGATGTTATCCGCGCTGCGTAAAGTCGAGCAAATTGAAGTATCCTGTCAGAAAGAAAAATGCCGGTCAGCTTAACTGACCGGCATTATGCCTATGCACCTTTTTTGATCTTCACGAATGGCTAACTAGTCATCCATCTCCCAGTCATCCAGCAGTTGGCGCAGCCGTTTTTGCTCCATTAAATCATCGATACGCCGGCGTGCTTCATATTTTTGCTTTGCTTTACTGTCTTTGCTGACTTCTTTGCGTAACTCAATGTCAGTGGCAATATCGTCTTCTTCTACTTGTGGTTCAACCGCTAACAACATAGACAACACCTCCGTTTTTTTTGCCTATTTACCGTTATTCCGGCCGATAAAACAGTGAATTATTTTGCAACTGACGATAAAAAATTTTTACTCCAGATCAATCTGCAATTCAGCGGCCGCCAGTAAAGGCTGAAATACCTGTTTGCGCGGTGAAACACCTTGTTTGTTTTCGACTATATTTTCAATAAAATCAATAACCTTTTCTTGAAGCCGTACTTTGTTAAGCCGGTTAATCCGGGCAATACCGCCAGGGCTCATCACATTGACTTCAATCAGCTTGCCGTTAATAACATCGATACCGGCAAAAAATAAACCGTCGCGGGCTAAGCGCGGGCCAATATGGGCACAGAGTTTTTTTTCTTGTTCCGTTAACTGGTGTTTCAGCACTGTGCCGCCGGCGTGGACGTTGGAGCGCACGTCATCTGGTGGCGGAATGCGCCGCATGGCGCCAATCGGCTTGCCATTTAGCATCAATATCCGGATATCACCTTGCTCTGCACCCTCGACATATTCCTGCAATATAACGTAGTTGCCTCTATCACCGTCGCCAATATAAAAGTCTAATAATGACCGGGCACTTTGCACGGCCGACTTTTCCATGACAATGACGCCTTTGCCGCCATAACCATTGAGCGGTTTTAAAATCATTTTGTCATTGCCTGATTCTGCTAAAACCCGGGCCAGGTAATCTTTATTCTTAGAGACATGGGTAATGGGGGTAAACTCGTTGGCCGGGTCGTGCAGGGATGCGGTATACATTTTGTTGTTAGCGATGCGAATGCCATCCAAATCATTCATTATAAAAGTGTCTTCACGTACTGAGTCCAGAAAGTTCAGCACGATGGGGTCCAGTGGCGGATTAAGCCGGATAAAAATAGCATCGAAGGCGGCCAGTGGTAATTTCTGCTGATTAAATTCTACCTTCTGATAAAAGCTGGCAATATTGCTGGAAATTTTCTGGCCTTTTACCACCACCTTGCAAAACGCCTGCGCAATACTGTCACGTACCGTCAGATTATTAGCATGAGTAATCGCCACACTGTGGCCGCGACTTACCGCTTCGTGGATCATCCGGATGGTGCTGTCACCATCCGGCATCACTTTTTCCCACGGATACATTAGAAAACAAATACGCATCGGCTACTCAATTATTTAATAGGGTATTTTATTGATAGTGTGCTAAGCATAATGGGCTTGAGCAAAAATGAAAGCGGATGATAGCGTACGCCAGTGCTTTTATTGTTGTTTTGAAAAAATAATGTTGGATGGTAAAAAAGGATGTCTGGCTGCATCTGATTGACGAGCGGTATCGTAGCTTATAAAAAAACACCAAAGGATCAGATATGGAAACAACGCAACAACAACTGCTGGAGTGGTTATACGCTACTGCAAATGGCAATCGTGCGGCATTTGAAAAATTGTATCAGGCCAGTTCAGGTAAGCTGTTTTCTGTTTCCCTGCACCTGCTTCGTCGCCACGACTGGGCAGAAGACGTGCTGCAGGATGCGTTTGTCCGGATCTGGCACAACGCGGCAGATTATCATGCCGAAAAAGGCACTGTGATGACCTGGATGATCAGTATTACCCGTTACCGGGCGCTGGACCTGCTTAAATCAAGACGGATTAAGGCTGAACATCTTGATGTAACGGACGAATTGCCTGATGAGGTGAAAACGGGGGAGGCGCTGGGCTTAACCAGGGAAAAGGTTAAGTTGGACGATTGCATGGAGGCGCTGGTACCGGAGCAACGTCAATCTATTCAGTTAGCGTATTTAAATGGTCTGAGTCATCATGAAATTACCGAGCATACCGGCTCACCATTAGGAACCGTTAAAAGCTGGATCCGTCGAGGTTTAACCCAGTTGAAGAGGTGTTTAGAAGGATGAACTATTTAGATCAACAGCGACTGGATGCCTTAGCCGTTAACTACGTACTGGGTGGCATGCGCGGCAAAGCCCGCATGCGTTTTCAAAAACTTATTTCAACCCAGACTCTGGTTAGAACAACCGTGTGGCATTGGGAGCAACACTTAAACCCGTTAGCCGCATCATTGCCTGCAACCTCGCCGCGGGCCGAGGTTTGGCAAAAAATTCAGCGCCGGCTTGGGTGGCTTGCACCTGAGCAAGTTGTTAGCAGAAGTGTGCGGCCATTCTGGCTAAGCCTGGCCACAGCCGCCAGCTTATTATTAGCGGTGGTATTGTTGCAGCCGATGCTGATGGCCCCGGTTAAGAGTGAAGTGGCGATTATCCAGACCTCTGAAGCCAAAGCATTGTGGTTGGTGTCACGGCAGGAGCAGCAATTGGTGCTAAAAGCGACCGCTGCTGTTTCTGCGGCAACTGACAACGACTATCAACTGTGGATGTTACCGGCCGATGGGCAGCCGCCAATATCACTTGGCTTATTACCGCAGCAAGGCGAAAGCGTAGTGCAATGGCCAGCTGCTGCACAGGGCATTGATATTGCTGCACTGGCGGTAAGTTTTGAACCGTTAGGTGGCTCTCCAACCGGCCAGCCTACCGGGCCCGTGCTGTTTACCGCAGAGATTATTGCAATATAGTACAGGCACGCTTATTCCTCTTAAAAAACCGCTTCGGCGGTTTTTTTATTTTTTATTTTAATATTTTTTATTTAGCTACATCCAGTTGTAGAAGTCAGTCGTTACTTGGTGGCAACTTAAATCAAAAAGGATCCAGGTTATGCAACGTTCAATTTTATTTTTAGCGATTACATCAGCATTAAGCACGGCGATCATTGTTAGCGATGTTCAGGCATCAAGCCACCGTGAGGCGCCCAGCATCACCCGTTCACCCACTGTGGATGCAACAGACTTCTACGTGTTTAATAGCTACGAAACAGGAAGGGAAGGCTATGTTACGCTGATTGCCAATTATATTCCTTTGCAGGATGCGTACGGTGGCCCGAATTACTTCGCACTAGACCCCGCTGCGGTTTATAGCATCCATATCGACAACGATGGTGATGCCATGCCGAACTTAAGCTTTAATTTTCGTTTCAGCCAAAGTCTGGTAAACGAGGGAAATGGCGTGCAACTTGCCATCGGCCCTGAAGGTAACCAGCGGATGGTGGGCGTGCCATTGAAAAATGTTGGCGCCATAACCAGTGACAGCAGTGCCGCCCTTAATTTTATTGAGAACTACAGTGTTGAACTGGTTAATGGGGCAGATGTCAGCAACCTGATGTCTGCTGATGGTGCCATGCAGTTTACCAAGCCCTATGACAATGTTGGTAATAAAACCTTTACCAGCAGTGCCGCCTACCAGGCCTATGCTGATCAATATGTATATGACGTTGCCATGCCGGGTTGTGATGCGATGAGTCGGATATTTGTCGGTCAGCGCAAAGACCCGTTTGTGGTAAACCTGGGTGAAACATTCGATTTGGTAAATTATGTACCGGTTGAAGGTGATAGCGCACCGGGTGCGGGCGATGGTGGTGGCTTTCCGGGTGGTATTACCCAAAGTGACAACAACGACGACCTGCTGGATAAAAATGTGACCTCGCTGGCCATTGAAGTACCTACAGCTTGTATCACCGGCAGTGGCAACGGTGTCGTTGGCGCCTGGACTACCGCCAGTTTGCCGCAGGCACGTATTTTAAACCCTAATGCCACCTTCGCTAAACCGGAAGTTAATGGTGGTGCGTTAGTGCAGGTATCCCGCTTAAGTAACCCGCTGGTCAATGAGTTGGTTATTGGTTTGGCTGACAAAGATAAATTTAATAGCAGTAAACCGGCGGATGATGGTCAGTTTGCCGATTATGTGACGCACCCGAGCTTACCAGCTTTGTTAAATATTTTGTTTAAAGATGCGGTTAACAGCACGCTTAATACCAATATCGAAGATTTGGCACCGTCTAACTTTCCGCGTCTGGATTTAGTTAATGCATTTTTAACCGGAGTCGAGGGCGTCAATCAGTTAGCTACCGTGACCCCGTCAGAAATGTTACGCCTTAATACCACAATCCCGGCAAAACCTGCCGCGATGCAGTCTGCTTTTCGTGTGGCAGGGAATGATTTAGCCGGCTTCCCTAATGGTCGTCGTCCGGGCGATGATGTTGTCGATATTGCGCTACGCGTAGTAATGGGTGCGCTGTGTCATGATATTCCGGTAAATGGTACGCCTACTAACCTTGGTTATTGTATGCCGGAAGATGCGCCAGTGGGAAATGTGTCATTTACCGATGGTGCACCGCTAAACGCGACTATGCTGAACAGCGAGTTTCCTTATTTACTAACGCCGCTGGCTGGCTCACCTAACTAAGGAGGTTGTGATGAACAACTTAGCTTTAAAAACCGCTTTGGTGCTGGTAACAGTGGCGGCACTTTCAGCCTGTAACAGCAGCGATAAGCCCAATGAGGCTCCTGTGCTGGTCAGCACCAGCTTTGTAACTGAAACCGATGAAGCCATTAATGATAAATTAGTGGCTTCGGATCCGGAAAATGACCTGCTAGGGTTTGCCCTGGTAACGCAAGCGGCAAGTGGCATGGTTAGTGTGCAAAGTAACGGCCAGTTTGTTTATACCCCTGGCAGTGAATTCACCGGTGATGATAGCTTCAGTGTGGCAATTACTGACGGTGAAAATGTGGTTGAGGCAACCGTGATGATTGATGTACAGGTCGCGGTAGTATCATTTTTAGACTATAGCCGTACTGCTTTTAGTCAGGATGCGACCGATACACCATTATCAGTGAATGGTCGGGTATTTACTGCTGACGCTATGGCTGAAGCAGATTATGCCGATCTGTTACAGGGCCTTTAGCCGTAACTAAAACGGGGCGGAGTATCGCCCCGTTTTTTATCAGGGCATACCGATGAAATATTTCCTATTTTTACTTCTTGTTGCATGGTGTTCTGTCGCCAGTGCCCAGAGTTATAAGCCGGCCGCAAACGAGACACTGGCCATTGGCTCTGCATTGCCATTAACCGATCAGATGTTGGCACTGCAGCAACGGATCACCATGCAACCAGAAGATAGTGATCTGCTGAAACTGACTGCCTTGTATTTACAAGGGGCACGCCAACCGGGATATGACAGCTGGTTCCATGAAGCTGAATATTGGCTTAGCAAAGTCAGTACCGATAACCAAGTTAGTATAGATTACTGGTTACTGCGGGCAGATCTTGAGCAGCAGCAGCACCAGTTTGACAGCGCCTTAACCCGGCTTGAGCGGGGATTTCAGCAACAACCTCAACATTTATCGGCCAGCCTGATGGCCGCACGCATTTATCTGGCAACCGCACAACATCAGGCAGCGCAACAGGCTTGTGCCAGATTGTGGCAGCAAGACTTATTTTTATTTTCAGTGTGCAGCTATGAAGTAGCCGGGCGAAAAGGTAATTGGCAACAAAGCTACACCGCCCTGCAGGCTTTGTATCAGCGCCAGCAGAGCTTGCCCACAGCTATTGACTTGTGGTTACGCGGCATTCTGGCTGAGCAAGCCGAACAAACCGGGCAGTTGGCCGAGGCCCGGGACTGGCTTAGCCCGGTGCTGACACAGGCACCGACCAGCTTGTGGCTGAAGTGGGCTGATTTAAGCCTGGCTCTGGGGGACGATGAGCAGGTATATCAGCAACTGCTGACGAAACATCAGCAGCTGGGGCTGGCTGATAGTCTTCTGGTAAGACTGGCTGCTGCTGAGCAACGGCTTAATAAACAGCCTGTTATCAAACCTGAACTGGCACAAAGAATAACAGTCAGGCTGGCGCGTGGTGATACCGATCATGCCGCTGATATTGCTCACTACTACTTAAAAGTGACACCTGATGCAGCCGCCGCATTGCAATGGGCTGAACTTAACTATTTAACCGCCAAAGAGCCAGATGATGTTGTTTTGCTTGAGCAAAGCAAGCTGGCGCTGCGCCATCAGCAAAGGAACAAGTAATGAACCGAAACGTTAAACTGGCCTGTTGTGTTATCGCCGCTACCTTAGTGGCTCCAGCAGCTTTGGCCCATAAATTTAGTACAGCGTACATGGATGTAACAGTAAATAATGATCAGCCCGTGCTGCTCTGGAAAGTTGCGCTGCATGATCTGGCTCAGGCCCGCCTGATTGACGCTGACAATAGCCATCAGGTCTCCTGGCAGCAGGTTATGGATAGTGCGCCTACCCTTGAACGCTATTTAACCGACAACGTGACGTTTACCAGTGCCGGTAAATCCTGTCAACTTTCAGCTGCCATCGCAGCAGACTGGCAGTTGCAGCAACTACAACGCGATCTTTATTTAGTATTACCGCTGGCAGTCAGTTGTCCCGGTAAAAGTGAATGGCAACTGACCTACCGGGCATTGTTTGCCAGCGAACCCAGCCATAAGCTGCTGCTGTCCTGGCAGGTGCCCGGAGCCTCTGCCAATGCCGTACTGGCTGCAGATGCGGCGATTTTTCCAATTTACTAAGCCTTTTTTTGGAGCTCTTTACGGGCTGCTTTTACTGAACCTTTTATTAAACCGCTTTCTCAGGATGCACCATGAAAAACTTTCGATATTGTTTGCTGTTCAGTGCCATTACATTAGCCAGTTTACCAGCGCGGCTGGCCGCAGATCCTCTGTCAGCACATGTTATGGAGCAAATTACCATTAAAGGCCGGCAAACCGACTTACTCGGCCAGGCCAGCTCGGCATCTGAAGGGATAATAGGCAACGCGGAAATAAGTGATCGGCCACTACTGCGCACCGGCGAAGTGCTGGAGTTTATTCCTGGTATGGTGGTCACCCAACATAGCGGCAGTGGCAAAGCGAACCAGTATTTTCTAAGGGGGTTTAATCTGGACCATGGTACTGATTTCAGCACCGCTATTGATGGTATGCCAATCAATATGCGAAGCCATGGCCATGGTCAGGGCTATACCGACTTAAGCTTTATTATGCCCGAGCTTATTAGTCAGATTGCCTATCAGAAAGGGGCATATCAGGCTGAAGATGGTGACTTCTCCGCGGCGGGCTCGGCCCGGTTCAGTCTTCAAAACCGCACCCCAACCGAAATAGTGCTGGGTATTGGCCAGGATAATTACCGTCGTTTACTGGCTAAGGGCAGCAGCAAACAGGGCAACGGTAATTTGCTGTTGGCCGGCGAGTTGCAGCACTACGATGGTCCCTGGACTGATATTAAAGAAGATGTTAAGAAAGTGAACGGTTTGGCGCGCTACAGCCAGCCATTGGGCAGCGGCCAGTTATCGGTCACGGCCATGGCCTATGACAATAGCTGGAACGCCGCCGATCAGATACCCGCGCGGGCAGTTGCCAGTGGCAAGATTGACCGGCTGGGTTCACTGGACCCTACCGTCGGCGGTCAGAGTAACCGTTATAGTGTGTCGGCAAACTGGTACAGCGATGCCTGGCAGGCGAGTGCCTACCTGATTGATTCTGAGATGGACCTCTGGTCTAACTTTACCTACTTTTTAACTGATCCGCTAAATGGGGATCAGTTTCAGCAAGTAGATAAACGCCAGATTGTTGGCGGTGAATTAAGCCATCACTGGCACCACCGGGTGGGACAATTTGCAATAGAACATGTTGTTGGGGTGCAGCTACGTTATGACGATATTGCTGAAGTCGGGTTGTACAATACCCGGGCGCGGCAGCAGTTAAATACCGTGCGCAGTGATAAAGTTCAGCAGGGCTCTGCTGGGGTGTTTAGCCAATCCGATATCCAGCTTACTGCAGACTGGACCGCGCACCTGGGGGTGCGTTACGACTATATGGACGCCGCTGTTGATAGTGCGTTAACTACGGCTAATTCTGGCGACGCTTCAGACGATATTGTTACCCTCAAAGCAGGCATCAGTTATCAGTTTTCACCAAACTGGCAGGCTTATCTGAATACGGGCCAGGGTTTTCATTCCAATGATGCACGGGGTGCCACTACAGTAGCTGATCCGGTAACGTTAGAAACAGTTGAGCCGGTCGACTTACTGGTAAAATCTGACGGCGCTGAGCTTGGCCTACGTTTCTTTGATTACACCGCGTTTAATGCATCCCTGGCAGTCTGGTATCTTCAGCTCGATTCAGAATTGCTGTACGTAGGTGATGCCGGGACTAATGAAGCTAATCGCGGCAGTAAACGCTATGGTGTGGAGCTGGCGGCGTATTACTGGATTGGTAGTAACTGGAGTCTGGATGCCGAGCTGGCATTAACCCGCTCCCGCTTTACCGGTACCGAGGTGGGGGAAGGAAATTATGTTGATGGTTCATTGCCACTGGTTGCCAGCATGGGGCTGATTTACAAAGCTGATCGTCCCTGGCAAGCCAGCTTAAGGTTGCGCCATTTTGGTAAACGGACCCTGGATAGTTTTAATGAGCAACGTTCTGCCGCAACCACCGTGCTAAACGCCGGTTATCAATATGCCTGGCAACAGTGGCAGTTTGGGGTAGATTTATTAAATTTACTCGATAGCACGGACAACGACATTGACTATTATTACAGCTCGCGTTTGCAGGGCGAGCCGGCTGCTGGCATAGAAGATCGCCATTCGCACCCGTTAGAACCCAGAACATTACGTTTAAAGCTGACTTATCGCTTTTAAACAGGGATGGTTGCAGCTTTGGAGATCGGTTTAGGCTAAGCTAACGTAACAGCTAGGCTTACACCCAACATATTACTGGAGAATTACGATGAAAAAATGGTTAAGTGCCGCGGCGGTGTTAGGGTCGTTAACGGCTATGCCAGCAATGGCGAATCAATGTGGTGAAATACTCAGCCATGCGATGCAACAGTTAAACACCCGGGAGACTGTTGATTTATGCGAGCAGTACCAAGGTAAAACCGTATTAGTAGTTAATACCGCCAGTAAGTGTGGTTTTACCAAGCAGTTTGAAGGTTTGGAAGCGCTTTATCAGAAGTATCAGGACAAAGGCCTGGTGGTATTAGGTTTTCCTTCTGACAGCTTTAAACAGGAATACGACGATGCCGAAAAAACGGCTGAAGTGTGTTACCTGACCTATGGCGTTAAGTTCCCGATGTTTACCACCACTAAAGTAAAAGGTGATGAAGCTAACCCGGTATTTAAAGCGTTAATCACCAAAACCGGTGAAACGCCATCGTGGAATTTTAATAAGTATCTGGTCAGCGCCGATGAGCAAACGGTAAAGCATTTTGGCAGCCGCACCGCGCCGGATGATAAAGACTTTATTGCTGAGCTGGAAAAAATGCTGGCTGCGAATAGCGGTACTGAAAAGACAACTAAATCTGGCGAATAAAGGCTTGGCCAGAGGGGCAGCTGCGGCTAGAACCTCGATTTGGACATCACAGAGTGTCTGAGTGAGTGCGCAAGCGCGAGCGAGTTGCTGTGATGGGCCAAAGCGAGTGTTGTAGCTAAAGCAGTTGCCCTTGCACTAACCGCAGTTGACACACTATTACCGTGGCTGACGTGTATCATCGACTGATGACTATTTTTGGCTTTGCTTAAACGCCTGGTCAACTGTCGTGGGTTTTGCTTCTGCGGCCGAACGGGCAAGCACATCACAACGCTCATTTTCAGGGTGACCGGCATGGCCTTTAACCCAGTGCCACTCTACCTTATGTTTTGCCGCGGCAGCATCTAACCGCTGCCATAAATCCTGATTCTTAACCGGTTGCTTCTGGCTGGTTTTCCAATTATTGCGTTTCCACCCAGCCAGCCATTGCATAATACCCAGCCGCACATACTGGCTGTCGGTGGTCAGATCAACCTGGCATGCAGACTTTAAACTCTCCAGTGCAATAATCGCGGCCAGCAATTCCATTCGGTTATTGGTAGTAAGGCGAAAACCGCCGCTCAGTTCTTTGCGATGCTCGTTGTACACCAGAATGGCGCCATATCCGCCGGGTCCGGGGTTGCCAAGACAAGAGCCATCGGTATAGATCGCAACACTTTTCTGCATAAAGCCTTTCCTCGAAGCAAAACGGCGTATAATCTAACTTAAATGCAGTAAAAAGCGAAATCTCTGATGGCAAAACGACAAATTATTCTGGATACCGAAACCACGGGTATCAACCCGCGGGAAGGTCACCGCATTATTGAAATTGGCTGTGTGGAGCTGGTAAACCGCCGTTTTACCGGCAACAACTATCATGTTTATATCAACCCTGAGCGGGAAATTGAAGCCGAAGCGATTGCCGTGCATGGCATTACCAACCAGCGCTTAGCAGATGAGCCCAAATTCCGGGATATTGCGAAAAGTTTTTTTGAATATATTCAGGGCGCTGAACTGGTTATTCACAATGCGGCGTTCGACGTGGGGTTTATTGACCATGAATTTGCCCGGCTGCGTCCGGTTTTACCCCCGGTAAACGAATACTGTGCCGTGCTCGATACCCTTAAATTAGCGCGGGAGCTGCACCCGGGCCAGAAAAATAACCTGGATGCACTGTGCCGGCGCTACGACATCAACAACAGCCACCGTACGTTGCACGGAGCCTTGCTGGATGCGGAAATTCTGGCCGATGTCTACCTACTGATGACTGGCGGCCAGGTCAGTTTAAATCTGGCGGCAGAGCAAGATCAGACAGAGCAGGGCAATAGTGGCCAGCCGGTTATTATTCGTAGCAGTAAGCTAAAGGTTATTAAGGCTTCTGCCGATGAACTGCAAGCGCATGAAGCGCGGCTTGATTTAGTTCAGAAGAAAGGAGGAAGCTGCCTGTGGCGCAATTAAGAGCACAGTGGTGGTGTTTGCTGGTACTGGTATTGCTGTGGCCTGCAGCGAGCCAGGCAGGTCAGGACTCAGCTATGTCTGCTGAACAACCGCAGACTGAAGCACAGCTAAACACAGACGCAGAAACAGCTAGCACGGTAGCAGACGGTGCGGTAACCGATGGTTTTGCGCTGCTCGACGATTTGCCTACCAAAAATCAAATCCCTTTTTTTGAAAATCGTTTTCGGATTGATAGCGAAGTAGACACCATAACTTTACTGATGTTTCGCCGCCCAGGCAGTGCCTCTGTGGTGTTGGTCAGGCCGGATGGCAGCAAACTGCATTTTAATACTGCTGAAGAAAATAAAGTACGCTGGCACGATGCCGCCAGCTATGACTTAATTGAAATTGACAACCCGATGCCCGGCCCCTGGCAAGCTATTGGCCGGATCCTGCCAGAAAGTCGGGTTATGGTGCTTACCGATATTAAGCTGGATGTTGATCCATTGCCCGATAATTTAATGGTTGGAGAAACCGTGAAAGTTACCGCGCGAGTACTTAATGGCGGAGCGGCAATTAATGCCCGCGAATTTAGTGACGTGTTAATGCTGGAAGTAATTTTTATCAGTACTAACAACGCTGACTATGACAACTTTGGCCGCGGCATCATTCAGGTGGCAACGTTTCGTGATGACGGTCGTGGCTTTGATGAGCGCGCCCGCGATGGCGTATTTACCGGCGAATTTAAACTGGATTTTGTGGCCGGCCAGTGGACGCCAAAATATATGGTTCGCACCGCACTTTACACCCGCGAACTGGAGCAGGAGCCGCTTATTTTGAAACCGGCGCCAATCACTCCCCAGATTGAGTTGGCAGCAACGGATACTGACCATCATCAGGTTGTTTTTAAACTGACCGAGCCGGGCGTTGTCGCAGACAGTTTATTGATCCAGGGACGCATACGTTATCCTGATGGCAGCATTGATCCGTTTGCACTGAACGCGCAGGATAATCCCGATGCAACGCTGCAAGTACTAAACAAGGGCTTTGGCAGCTATATTTTGGAAACAGCTGTGTTTGGTAACTGGCACAGTGGTCGGGAGTTCATGTTGACCATGCCGGAACTGAGCTTTGTGGTGAATCAGCAAACCTTCGCTGCACCCGAACTTGAACAGTTGCCTGAGCAACTTATCGCTGAGCGTGCTGCAGAACAACCCGAGCCGATACCAGAGTTTCCCTGGGCGCTGGTCATTGGTATTAACTTGTTTATTCTCATCGCCGGTAGCCTTGCTATCTGGTTAATTATGAGCGGTAAAAAGCCAGCCGCCTTGTTATTCTGGCGCAAGCCGTCCGCCAGTGCTACCCATGCTGCCAAACCAGCAAAAACCGCCGGCAACAACACAAAAAAAGCAACTTCGCCGACAAAAGCGCAAAAAAACAACGATCTGGATGATATTCTGGATCTTTCCCTACCGGATGATTAAGGAATAGCCAAAAGCAACGAAAAAGGAGTTGACGGGCTTTGGCCTTATCCGTATCATTCCCGCCGCACCAGACGATACCCAAATGAAATTGTCTGGTGTAATTAGCGCGGAGCGGTAGTTCAGTCGGTTAGAATACCGGCCTGTCACGCCGGGGGTCGCGGGTTCGAGTCCCGTCCGCTCCGCCAATTTTGTTGCTTCTTCGGAGCGGTAGTTCAGTCGGTTAGAATACCGGCCTGTCACGCCGGGGGTCGCGGGTTCGAGTCCCGTCCGCTCCGCCATAGCAACAAACGCTTTCTGATTCCGGAGCGGTAGTTCAGTCGGTTAGAATACCGGCCTGTCACGCCGGGGGTCGCGGGTTCGAGTCCCGTCCGCTCCGCCATTTCAG